>Ga0208624_1000150_pt1 | contig 36505 bp, 28 predicted proteins | sample Knorr_S23_td_DCM_FD_185607 | JGI IMG/M metagenome (GOLD analysis project Ga0208624, IMG submission 185607) | Marine microbial communities from Southern Atlantic Ocean transect - Knorr_S23_td_DCM_ad_71m_LV_A (SPAdes) (version 2) | ecosystem: Environmental > Aquatic > Marine > Oceanic | place... | reverse complement strand
GGATCTCAACCGCGGCGCGCTCTACAGCGGCGCCATCTGGGCGAGAGACCTCGCAGTGACCTGGCGACAAGCGAGCGACGTCGCCGTCTTCTAGAAACACGACGTGCTTGCCGTGCGGCAAGAGCGCGAGGACATCAGAGGCGATCCACGCGCCATCATCAGTAACGCAGACACACAACGGGGGCCCCTGCTTGGCCGCGACGAGCTCCGGCTCGGGCCCAGTACGTAGGACGGCGATCGCATAGTAGCCCTCGACAAATTGCAGCGCTGCCCTGACGCCGTCAGCCAAGCCCGAGCTATGACCCTCAGCTTCGAGGCGCTCGAGCTCGCGCGCGACGAGGTGAACGATCACCTCGGTGTCCGTGTCCGAGCGAAACTCCACCCCGCCCGCGACCAGCTCTCTGCGTAGCTCCTGATGGTTCTCAACGATCCCGTTGTGCACGAGGGCGATGCGCCCAGAGTGATCGCTGTGGGGGTGCGCGTTGAGCTCATTGGGCGGTCCGTGGGTGGCCCAGCGAGTGTGACCTACGCCGCAGCGCGCCTCGCTGAGCACCCCGTCCTGAAGAGCCTCACGGAGGGCCTCGATCCTCCCGGCGCGCCTGCGGACTGCCACCCCTTCAGAGAGCGCGACCGCCACCCCCGCGCTGTCATACCCGCGATATTCAAGGACGCGGAGTCCGTCCAAGATCCCCTCTAGCGCAGGCTGATCCCGCAGGACCGCTCCGACAACGCCGCACATGGGCTACTCCCCCCTCTCGCCTCCTACGCGGCCCTTGAAGTACTCAAGCGTGCGACGCAGCCCATCCTCAAGCTGCACCTGAGGCTCCCACCCGAGCACTGCGCGCGCGAGGCTGATGTCAGGCTGACGGACCTTAGGGTCATCCTCGGGGAGCGCTTGGTAAGAGACCGTAGAGCCCGAACCAGTGAGCTCAATGACCTGCTCAGCGAACTCGCGGATAGTCATCTCCCGCGGGTTCCCAATGTTCATAGGGGTGTGATGATCTGACTGCAGCAGTCTCCAGATGCCCTCAACGAGGTCGTCCACATAGCAGAAGGAGCGCGTCTGAGAGCCGTCGCCGAAGACGGTCAGGGGCTCGCCGCGGAGCGCCTGCGACATGAACGCAGGGAGCGCCCGCCCGTCATCAAGCCTCATCCTCGGGCCATAGGTGTTGAAGATCCGAATGATCCGCGTGTCCACACCGTGATAGCGGTGATACGCCATCGTCATCGCCTCAGAGAAGCGCTTGGCCTCGTCATAGACGCCGCGTGGCCCAACCGGATTCACGTTACCCCAGTAATCCTCCGTCTGCGGATGAACGAGCGGATCCCCGTAACACTCAGAGGTCGAGGCGATCAAGAAACGGGCCCCCTTCTCGCGCGCGAGGCCGAGCGCGTTATGCGTCCCGAGAGAGCCCACCTTGAGCGTCTGAATCGGGAGCTCCAAGTAGTCAATAGGGCTCGCCGGCGAGGCGAAGTGCAAGATCGCATCGACAGGGCCTTCGATGTCGATGAACTTCGTGACATCGTGCTCCATGAATGAGAAGTGCTCCTCATCCATGAGGTGAGCGACGTTATCCCTGTTCCCAGTCAGGAGATTGTCCACACACAGCACAGACCACCCCTCAGAGAGGAAGCGGTCGCAGAGATGGCTCCCAAGGAAGCCAGCACCGCCCGTGATCACGACCCTCTGACGCATCATCCACTCCCCCTTCTGTGCTCAGCCTTGGAGGCCATCAAGCACCACCGCGCTCTGCTCCGGGCCCCTGAACGGGGACCCACTCATCCTCAGGGGCAGGCTCAGGGGCAGGCTCGGGGGTAGGCTCCGGCTCCACCGCCGGCTCAGCTTCAGGTTCAGCCTCCCTCTCTGGCTCAACGGGCTCATCTGCCGCCACAGGAGCGACAGGCTCAGCGAGAGGAGTCTCAGCTTGAGGAGCGCCAGGAGCGCGGAGGCCTTCGATGAAGAGCGCGTCCCCCGCGCCTAGCTCGAGCTCTAGCCCCAGGCCGCGCAGCGCTGTCGGACCTCCAGCTGTGACGCGGGCTCCCTCTGGGGTAGCGCTAGCGCGCGCGGCGCCATCCCACCGGAGCGGGAAGCTGCTCGCCCCTCCCTCCACATCGAACGCCTGGGCTAAAGGAGCCCCGCCGTCTGAGAGCAAGGGAAAGTGAAGCTCCTCACCAGGAGCCAAGCGGAAGTCGGCCTCCCTGAACATGAGGCGAGCCTCCGCCTTGGACTGATTCTCAACCCGAACGACGCTGGAGTTGAGGCGCTCGAGCGCGATCGGTCCGACGTCGGCAGAGAGCAGCGCGCCACCCAAGAGGCGGACCTGATCTCCTTCCCTGAGGTTCAGCGTCGCGTTCTCCAGCTCGACGAAGGCGAAGGTCGGCTCTAGCCGACTCTTAGAGCCAACGAGCCCTGTCGTTCGCCCGGAGAAGACGATTGAGGTCCCGCCCTCCCAGAGGATCTCTACTTTTCCGCCAGGGCTACAGAGCACAGAGGACCCGGAGTGCAGCTGAACCTCCTTATCATGGAAGGGCAGCGGGTAGGCAGCCGTGGCACCAGCGGGCCGCACCTGCACAGGGTCGCCGTAGCGCAAGACCAGGACCTTCTCGACTCCAGGCTTATTTTCTACGACGCCCCTCAACGCGCCCGAGTCGACCGCACCAGAGACGGCCTGCATGGGCGCAGGCCACTTCTGGGTTTCGATCAGAGGCCAGCGACTGTCCGCCACGCAGGAGGCGAAGAGAGGCAGAAGGAGAGAGGCGCTCCATCGGTGTGCTTGCTTCATGGTAAGTGCTAGGCCTGTGATCAGCTGAAGTGCCGCTCCAGGAACCCAGTGTCATGGGTACCGGCTCGGTAGTCGCGATGACCGAGGATGTCGAGGTGGATGGGGATGGTCGTCTTAGGGCCATCGATCACAAACTCAGAGAGGGCTCTGCGCATGGTCCGAATAGCCTCTTGACGGGTCGGGCGATGCACGAGCAGCTTCCCGACCATCGAATCGTAGTTCGGCGGGATCCGGTAGCCGCTGAAGCAGTGGCTGTCTAGACGGACCCCTGGTCCCCCGGGGGGGACGAAGCTCTCCACGAGACCCGGGCTAGGCATAAAGTCCTTCGCGGGGTCCTCAGCGTTGATCCTGCACTCGATCGCGTGCCCACGCACCTCCACATCAGCCTGGTCGATCGCGAGAGGCTGGCCAGCGGCGATCTTGATCATCTCCTGGATGAGGTCCAGGCCGGTCACCAGCTCTGTCACGGTGTGCTCCACCTGAATCCGCGCGTTGACCTCGATGAAATAGAACTCACCATTGGGCGCAAGCAGGAACTCCACGGTCCCCGCGTTGTGATACCCAGCAGCCTTCGCCATGCGAACCGCAGCGGCGCCGATGCGATCACGCTGGTCGTCATCTAGCGCGGGAGAAGGAGACTCTTCGATCAACTTCTGATGTCGCCGCTGCACGGAGCAGTCACGCTCCCCTAGGTGCAGGATCTTGCCGAACTTGTCACCGAGGATCTGCACCTCGACGTGACGGGGCCGTTCGACGAACTTCTCAATGTAGACCGTGTCATCACCGAAGGCCGCGTCAGCCTCAGCGCGCGCCGCGTGCAAGCCGCTGATCAGGGCCGGCTCATTGTGGGCCACGCGCATCCCTCGCCCGCCCCCACCAGAAGAGGCCTTGATGATAACCGGGAACCCGATCTCCTCCGCGACAGCTCGCGCCTGATCCTCATCAGAGACGGGGCCGTCTGACCCGGGCACGACAGGAACATCGGCAGAGATCGCCATCTCGCGGGCATTCGCCTTGTTCCCGACCGCAGCGATCGTCTCCGGATCGGGCCCGATGAACTCGATCTTGCACGACTTGCAGACCTCGGCGAAGGTCGAGTTCTCAGAGAGGAACCCGTAGCCCGGGTGGATTGCGTCCACGTCCGCGATCTCAGCCGCGGAGATAATGGCAGGCACGTTCAGATAAGACTGCGCGCTGGGCGCAGCCCCCACACAGATCGTCTCGCTCGCCTGGCGAAGGTAGAGCGCATCAGCGTCTGCCTCTGAATAGATGGCTACGGTCTCAACGTTGAGCTCTGTCGCAGCACGAATGATCCGCTGGGCGATCTCGCCCCGGTTCGCGACCAAGATCCTGTTGAACATGAGTTAGCGCAGAGTGAACAAGGGCTGACCGAACTCGACCGGCTCTCCGTTCTCAACTAAGACCTCCGCGATCTCTCCGGACTTCTCTGCCTGAATCTCATTCATGACCTTCATGGCCTCTAAGATGCAGACGACTGTCCCCTCCTCGACGCGGTCTCCCACGCGAATGAAGGGGTCAGCATCCGGAGATGAGGAGCGGTAGAAGGTGCCGACCATCGGGCTGTTGATGGCCTCCGCTGCGGGGGCATCCTCGGCCGCGGCAGCCGCCGGCGCCTCAGCTGCAACTGGGGCAGCGGGAGCGGCAGCGGGAGCAGCCCCACCGAGGACTTGCACGGTGGGAGTGGAAGCAACCTCATCGGAGGCGCCCCTGCGCAAGCGTATGCGCAAGCCCTTCTCAGCGTCGTCTACCTCGAGCTCAGTCACGTCGCCGCCTTTCATCAGGCGCACGAGGCCCTTGAGCAGCTTGACGTCTATACGTGTGTCGTTGGGATCGGTGATGTCGTCCTCCCCGGTCATTTCTTTGCGCGCCCCCCTATGGCTGCGCGCCCGTCGCAGAGCATACAGGTCCAGCCTACCCAGATCCCAGACTATGAATCACCCGGATTCAGGCGCGCACCACGTCCCGCTGCGCCCGCCACGCTTCTCCAAGAGCCTGACAGCCTCTATGCGCATGCCCCGATCTACGGCCTTGACCATGTCATAGACCGTCAAGGCAGCAACGCTAGCGCCAGTGAGAGCCTCCATCTCGACCCCTGTCGCGGCCCTGCAGGAGGCCTCACAGCGTATTTTGAGTCGGTCCAAGGACTCATCCGCCTCAAAAGAGACCTCCACGCAGTCCAGGGCGAGGCTGTGACACATCGGGATCAGGTCCTGTGTCCGCTTGGCAGCCATCACCCCAGCCACCTTGGAGACCTCCAAGATGGGCCCTTTCGGCCCTCCCTCGCTCAACACCCTCTTGAGCACGCCCTCAGAGAATTGCACGCAAGCCTCAGCTAAGGCAGCCCGGGCCGTCTCAGGCTTCTCCCCAACATCCACCATCCTCGCGCCCCCGGTCTCGGGGTCTAGATGGCTGAAGGCACCTCCGCCTTGCTGATCGCTCTCCAAGTCGCTCATACGTTCATCCCTCTGCGGGCTGCCGATCAGGCAGAACTCCGATCATCCTACACACCCCACACCTAAGAAGCAGCGGAAGTCGAAAGTGGGCCCCACTATTGAGCCATCTGCGACGTACCCTAAGAGGTACGGACACCGCCCAAGACATGACTATGAGATACGCAGCCATCCTCGCCCTCCTTCTCACCGCGCCCGCCACAGCCCAGGAGAGCTCCAAAGACGTGCTCTCTAGGGCCCTCAACGAGGCCACATCACAGGCAGAAGAGATGACCCTCGAAGAGCTCTGGGGCAGGGCCTACAGCCTGAGCGAGAGCTCACTGGACCTCGAAGAGGTCAACTTTGACGCCCTCGTCGACGAGGCGCTGTCTAGGCAGGGTCTCGGGGCTGGCGCGCGGCTCTTCCTCTGCGCCCTACGACTAGAGGGCGACGACGCCCCCGTTGACTCACTGATCGCTCACCTGCAAGAGCTCGCTGTGAGCGCGAGCCCTGACCGAAGCGTCGCTGCCCTTGAGCTCCTCAGAAAAGATGAGTTTAGACTCGCTGACCCAGACCTCCTCGAGGGCCTCATCGCCGACCTCCTCGAGGCCGCAGGCGGCCTCGACACCCCGCCCCTCGTGAGGATGGAGTTCGCGATCACAGCGCACGCCCGCGGTGGCGGCGCCGAAAAGCGGGCTGCGCGTGGCGTGCTCTCTGAGTTCCTCCGCTCTGGCGATCCCTCCCTCCGAGCCAAGGCCGCGCTCTCCCTCGCAGAGATCGGGGACATGACCACCGCCAACGACGAGCTGAGCCGACTGGCCACGAGACCCGGTCCTGACGGGGAGCTCGCAGCAGCCTATCTGAAGACAGAGGACGTCCGACGTCACTTGAACCGGGAGGTCGTCAACCAACGCAAGCTGTATGCAGAGCTACTAGAGAACGGCATCAACCGCGAGGGCAGCAGTGACGATGACCGGGTCGAGAGCCTGATCCGATTGATCCAGGCGCGCCACCTAGAGTCGGACATGCTCGAGCGCGAAGAGCTCATAGAGGCGGCCCTCGCAGGGATGCTCCAGAGCCTTGACCAGCACTCTTCATATATGCCGGCGGAGACATACGGGAAGTTCACTGCCGAGCTCCAAGCCATCTATGGCGGGATCGGCGCCTACGTTGGTATGGACCCCGACACCTCCATCTTCACTGTCACTCGACCGATCTTCGGCGGCCCTGCCTACAACGCCAACATCCAAGCCGGAGATCGGATCGTGAAGATCAACGACTGGTCGACCATCGGCCACACCCAAGACGACATCGTCAGGAAGCTCAAGGGCGAGCCGGGGACAGACGTCACCATCTATGTCTGGCGCGAGGGGGACGACCCCGAGGCGCTCGAGCTGCCCACCGAAGACATGGCGATCACCATCACCCGCGAGCTCGTGACCATCCCGACAGTCTTTGGAGAGATGCTCCCCGGAGACATCGGCCTCGTCGAGCTCACCCAGTTTAATGAGGTCGCCTCAAAGGAAGTGCAGGCCAAGATTGGAGAGCTCCTAGAGCAAGGAGCCCGTGGCATCCTGCTGGACCTCCGCTCCAACCCTGGCGGGCTCCTCCGGGAGGCTCGCGGGGTGGCAGACCTGTTCCTCCCCAGACGCAAGCTCGTAGTCACGACGGAGAGTCGCACCGACGACCCCGAGGAGCTCTACACGCGGCGGCCCGCCTTCGTCCCAGAGGACATGCCGGTCGTCGTCCTGGTCAACAGACACTCGGCCTCCGCCAGCGAGATCGTCGCAGGCGCGCTCCAAGACCACGATCGCGCGATCGTCATCGGTCAACGCACGTTCGGCAAAGGCTCCGTCCAAAACCTCCTGCCCTTCGGGCGAGATGATGTCTCGATCGACGAGAACGGCAACCGACGCCACGACGAGTGGGAGGTGCTGCGCGTCGACCACGATGAAGACGGCGAGTTCGACTTCGCGCCGCGGGTCAAGATCACCATCGCCCGCTACCTCCTCCCCTCGGGCCGCTCCATCCACAGAGAGCTCGACGAGGAGGGCACCATCAAGGACCCGGGCGGCGTCCAGCCGGACCAGGAGATCCAGCCTCGGCGCTGGCAGGCATGGCAGCTGCGAGAGATCACTCGCCTCACGCGCCTCAAGACGGTCAAAGCATATGCAGAAGACCTATATGAGCAGGACAAGGGACGGATGGGACAACTCGCTGTCTGCGACGACAGAGACAGCTCGAACTACCCAGAGTTCGACGGGTTCTATGACGGCCTAGAGACGCAGCTCTCGACGGAAGACGTCCGGCTGCTTGTCCGCCGCGAGCTGCGCCGGATCATTCAGGACGAGCGCGGCTATGAGTATCCCCGTGGAGACTTCCAGGAAGACAGCCAAGTTCAGGCAGCGCTGAAGCACTTCTTTGAGGCCTTTGGCGAGGAGCCTGAGCAGCACCCGGAGTACGCCTCAACCATGCTCCCGCCTCAGAAAGACACGCTGCAGGCCCCCATCACCTTGGCGCCCAAGAAGCAGTTCATGCGGGACGCCCAGGACCTCATCGCGAGCGCCAAGCTCAATGATGAGATGGACAAGGACACCCTCGAGAAGATCGAGGCCCTCCTCGAAGAGCTCGACTCTTAGGACTGTCGGCTCTCGCGCGACTCAGCCTCAGGGCCGAGGAGCACGCCGATCCACCGGGTGCCGTCTTGGCCCTCCAAGATAATCTTGACCATCACGGTCAAGGGGACAGAGAGGAGCATGCCAGCCGGGCCCCAGACCCACCCCCAGAAGATGAGGGAGAGGAACACGACGAGGGGCGACAACCCGAGCTTGCGCCCCATCACCCTGGGCTCGATCACGTTTCCGATCACGGTGTTGATCACGAGGTAGCCCAAGAGGATCAGGAGAGCGCTCCCAGGGCCGAGCTCAGCCACAGCCAAGAGCACCGCGGGGAGGGCCGCGATGATGGAGCCGATGCTCGGGACATAGTTCAGCAGGAACGCCACCAAGCCCCAGAGCACTGCGTGAGACAGCCCCATGGCGCCCACGAGGACGGTCACACAGGCGCCTGTACCGAGGCTCATGAGGGTCTTCACCCCCAAGTAAGCCTGGACACTGCGACCCACCGCGCTGGCCTTTTGCAGCGGGTTCTCATCCCCAGGGAAGGCGCTCCGCAGCTTGGCAGGGACCCCGGCCGCCTCGAGCAAGATAAAGACCGTAGTGAGGAGGATCAGGAAGAGGTTGGAAACCACCCCGACGAGCTCGTTCAAGACCTGCCCCGCGAAGGACATCGCCGCGCCAGCGTCGAGCCACTCTCCCACCTCAGGCATGGCGAACTCAGTCCCGAGCTGGTCTAGCTTGGCTTGCACAGCAGCCTGATGCTCAGGGAGCTTCTCGCTGAAGTCGTTCACGCTGGTCCCGACGACCACGCCGAAGCCCATAAAGAGTCCCAAGAGCAAGAGGACCGTCAAGCTCACAGCGAGCCCCCCAGGGACCCGCATCCCCTGAAGCCAACGCACGAGCGGCATCGCGAGGACTGCGATCAGGATGGACAGAAGGAAAGGCAGGAGGACGCTCCCTGAGGCCTTGAGCCCAGCCACGAGAATCACGAGGCAGGCGAGGGTCAGGAGCAAGCTCTGGCGCGGTCGATCCGGTGAGTTCATATCCACACCCTAGAGGACGCGTCGACCCTAGACCAAGGAGAGAGTGGCAGTACTCAGTCGCTGCTGCCGCCTGAGGGGCGCGCGGGGATCTCTGGAGGCAGCTTGAGCTCGTAGCCCTCTACAAAGGCCTCTTCAAAGTCGAAGCCCTCTCGAAAATCTTCGATCGTGTCGGTTTCTTGTCGGTTGAGCATCCCAGCACGGACCAAGACAAAGACGATCTCCCCCCAATCCACTGTGCGCGAGAGCCCCCAAGAACGCCAAACATGCGCAGCCATGGGTCCGAAGGTGTCTAGCGCGTGAGCTCTAAGCCCCTGGAGGAGCTCCTGACCTGTGACGTGCCGATCTTGCCCCTCACAATTCTCTCGACCAGCGATCTTGACCGCGGGCTCTAAGGACTCGAAGACGAACTGATAAGCCGCTGGAGCGTACCGGCCGTCATCGGCGGCGATTTTATGTAGGGGGTCGCTAGGCATGTCTGTGCAGGCCGGCTCTAACGCGCTGCGTGCGAGGCAGCCATGGCAGCTTGTAGCTCTGAGAGAGCGCGATCCAAGACCGCCTCCGGGGCCAAGTTTGAGTCTAGCTCCCTGCGCGCTCTCCACAAGCTCTCAACGCCGCGCCTCACGGCGCTTGGAGCGCTCGCGCAGCCCAGCACTTGTTGCGGGAGGTCACCATGAGGCAGCTCCTCTGCGAGGGCACCGGCACCAAGGCGAGCCAAGTCACGCAGCACATCTACGCTCAAGTCGATGAATCCCACCGCGCGCCGCCTCGCGAGCGCAGCCGGAGTCCCCTCTCCTAGCTCGCCCTCAAGCGCCAAGATCTGAGGTGTCGCTGCGAGAGCGTCTAGCTCCCCTGATAAGACCTCTGTCAGGAGCCGACGCTCATCCACCGCGGAGCGCCTGGCCCAACGAAGCGCCCGCCCGGGGGCAGACGAGACCCACCTAGAGATACGACCGGAGGTCTCAGCGTCAAAGCCAGCGTCCATCAAGACTCCTGCGCAAGTATCTCGCTCAGGCGACTCAAAGCCCACTTGGACGCAACGACTCCTGACCGTGTCTAAGAGCCGCGAGGGGTGAGCTGTCACCAACACGATGCAGCAGGACTCCCCCGGCTCCTCCAAGGTCTTGAGCAGCGCGTTCTCAGCCTCACGGGTAGCTCGCTCCACATCTCGAAGGATGACGCCCCGCCAACCGCCCTCTGCTGGGCGCAGCGAGAGGAACTCCTCAAGGCACCCGCCATCCTCTTGCTCTCTACGAGCGATCCTTCCGATCTTGATCCGGTCGCTCCCCTCCTCCTCAGGATCGACGACGAACAGATCACCGAAGCTCCCTGCAGCCAAGCGTCGACATGCGCCGCACTCGCCACAAGGCGCGCCTGGCCCCCGCTCACAGAACAGGCCAGCGAGGAACCAGCAGGCCGCCATGTGCTTCCCTATCCCGTCAGCTCCTGTGAACATGAGCGCGTGAGGCAAGCGCTCATCTCGGGCTGCAGACCAGAGCCCCTCAATCTGAAGGTCGTGTCCTTCCGGCCGCTCAAGCCCCACGCTCAACCTCCTGCATGACGCGCGCCGCGACCTCCTCGACGCTCCCCTCACCGTCCACGCTCACGACCCAGCTGATCTCATCCACGCAGCGCCGGAAGCCCTCCGCCACGCTCCGCTGATACTCCAACCCGCGGGCCTCAATCCGATCATCATCGCCCACACGCCGAGAGGCCGCTCGATCAGGGTCCACTTCAATCACGACGCACAGGTCCGGAGTCGGATCGCCGGCCCAGGTCGTAAGGAGCGCTAAGACCTCGTCAAAGTCGAGCGAGCCTGCGTGGGCCTGATACGAGAGGGTCGCCGGGTGAAAGCGCTCACAAACGACATCTCTCCCCTCCGCGAGGGCTGGCGCCACGAGCTCTGTGAGGAGCTGCCTGCGCGCAGAGGCGAAGAGGAGGACCTCTGAGGCCGGCCCGATCTCAGCCTCACCATCCAAGAGGAGCTCACGCAAGCGCTCCCCAAGGGCTGTGCTCCCCGGCTCCCGCAGATGGAGAGGCGCCATCCTCCCCGAAGCCTCGGCGCTCTGGGACAGCGCCTCGAGGAGCCTGCGGGCCTGGGTGCTCTTCCCACAGCCGTCGATGCCGTCGAGGACGAAAAATCGACCCCGACCTCGCTCTTGCTGCGGCGTATTCATGGGAGCATCCTAGCTTCCTGAGACAGACATCGCTTCATCGTGCCCGACACTCCCTCACTTACCGACAGGCTCCGCGACCGCATCTACGGCGACGACATCCACCCCTACGATGTCCTCGAGCGTGAGGTGCGTCGGCGAGTTGAGCCTCACCACACCCTCTTCGAGATCGGGTGTGGTCGCACCGCCCCGCTGCTGCGCCACTTCCTCGGGGACGTGGACAAGCTCTGGGGCATCGACCTGGTCGACTTTCGCGCAGATGACCTCCCCAAGGGGATCGACATCCACAACGCAGACGCTGGCAACACAGGCCTTGAGGACGCCTCAGTTGACATCGCCTACTCCCGCGCCGTCATGGAGCACGTAGAAGACGCCGACGCTGTCTTCCGGGAGGTCGAGCGCATCCTCCGCCCTGGAGGGAGCTATGTCTTCCTGACACCGAGCCTCTGGGACTACGCCTCACTGATCTCGATGGCCATACCGAACAGCCTCCACCCAATGATCGTGCGCATCACCGAGGGTCGGGAGGAGGAAGACGTCTTCCCTGCGCACTATCAGTGCAACACTCGCGGAGCCGTCCGCCGCCTCTGCAGCACCCACGGGCTCGAGGCCGAGTCTGTCCGGTTCTTGAGTCAGTACCCCTGCTACTTCCAGTTCAACCCTGTGCTGTTCCTGTTAGCCGCCGCCTACGAGAAGCTGACCTGCGCGACAGAGCTGCTCGCTCCCCTCCGCGGCTGGATGCTCGCGGTGGTCACGAAGCCTCAGCCGTCGAGCTCCTCTAAGAGCTCCTCCGCCGCCTCGTTGTCAGGGTCGTAGCCGAGCGCCTCGGCCGCGCGCTCTCGGGCTTCGCGAGCCTTCCCTAACTCCTTCAGGGCGCGCGCCTCCCCTGCCAAGCAGGCCCCCCGCTCTTCATTACTCATGGGCTCAGGCCCCTCAAGGTTGAGCGCCGCGGGAACCTTCTGCGCGACCTGCCACTCACGCAGAGCATCCTCCCAGCGCTCCAGCTTTTCCAAGGCCTCAGCCCAGTCCATGTGGTGATCCCTAGAGAAAGGGTCGATCTCGTTCGCCTGTCGAAGCAGCTCCGCCACATCTGCCCACCGCTCGCCATCAGCGTGCCAGCGCGCCATGTCTCTGCGAGCCCTGTAATTGCCGACCTCCCACCGCAGCCGGCGCTCGGTGGCGGCCATCGCCTCAGCCTCCCTCCCAGCCTTGGAGTGCATCTCGGAGACTAAGAGCTCAGCAGCCATTGACGGGTCATCGAAGCCGGGGAAGAGCTGCTCAGCGACCTCGTAGTGCTCCAAGGCCTCCTCATCTTCACCGAAGGAGGCGAGCGCACGACCGAGGCCAACCCGAGCCCGAAAGTCTTCGCCGCCGGCTTTGAGCCCGCGGCGCCATAGCCGGACAGCCTCGCGAGGGTCTGCGGCTGCAAGAGCCATCTCCGCTTGCAAGAAGAGGGAGCGCGGCCCTTGCAAGCCGGCGTCTCGCAGCCGGCGGAGCGCGTCCTCGGCGTCTACCCTGCGACCAGCCTGCCAAGCGCCCCAAGCCTGGGTGCTGACGTCTTGCTGCCAAGCGAGGCGCGCAGCCTCACCTGAGGGCGGAGCCGGCGGGGTCTCCAGGCGGAGCCGCACGAGGGTCCGCGATGTCCAACGCGGCTCGATCTTCAGACCTGCGATCTTCTCATCTACGAAGCGGAGGAAGCGCGCATCCACCTCCTCAGGTGTCATATCGAAGACCTCCCTGAAGGCGCCGTCGAGGTCGCGCCCACGGTTGAAGGCCTCGAGGATCTTTACGAGAGGCCTGAACCCGTGATCGCGGACGAGCATCTCTACGAGCAGGCCACCTTGGTAGTAGCCGAACAAGATCCGCGGCCCTCGGAAGGCCCGGTTCAGCTCTCGGACCGGGATCAAATCACTGTTGGCGCGAGAGTCGATCAGCTCCCGCCGCATGTTCCTCGTCCAGCTCGGGTCCCTGTTCACCTCCTCCCACGTAGCGATCCCCTCCGTTATCCAGCGAGGACAGCGGTTCTGAGAGAGGCCTAGGTGGATGACGTGAGAGAACTCATGAAAGGCCGTCCTAGCCCAAGAGAATCGACCGCGCATGGCCGACAGCGGCGAGACGCTCGTGACAACGGGCCCAAAGCAGACGCCGAGCGCGGGAAAACCCTCAAAGCCTGTTGAGCGAACTGAGAAGTCACCGAGCTCCCTGAAGACCTCAATCCGAACAGGAGGCGGCGTGTACCCATACCTCACAGCGAGTTCCTCTCGCGCCTCGACATAGAAAGGGACCAGGTAGACCTCAAAGACCTCGGCCGCATCCGGAGCCCAAGCGAAGATCAGGTCTCCGTGCTCGCTCTCAGTTTGATCCGTGAGCATTCGCTCGAGCACGAGCGTCATGTTGTTGCGCCAGGCGTCTTGCCTGAGGCCAGCAGCCCGCCCCGCCTGTTTAAGAGCCTCGCGAGCTCCGTCCTCGTCACCAGAGTTAGCGAGGGCTCGCCCGAGCTGGGTCCAAGCCTCGTAGTCGGAGTCATCGCGCTCGACCGCCCGCTGCAAGAAAGGGACGCCTTCAGCGAAGCGATAGAGCTCGACGAGGTGTCGTCCCACTTCCCGCTCCGGGCGCGCGTCACCAGGGTCCGCCTCTACGAGGGAGGCCAAGAGCTCCTCGCAACGATCCCGGCGATGCTCAATCCAAGCGAGCGCTGCGTGCAGGGTCACGACCTCTCTGCGCCCGGCGGCTAAGGAGTCCAGCTGCTTGAGGCGGGCCCGGGCGCTCGGGAGCTTCCCGTCAAAGAGGTCAAAGGCGCAGGCCTCAATGAGCACTGAGACCGAGCGCGGGCTGGCCTCGAGCGCCTTCATCATCAGCTCTGAGGCAGGCTCTCGCGACTTCTTCCAGTTCACTCGGCGGAGGCGAAAGAGGCCCAGCAGGGCGTCCGTGTTTCCCGGCGCGAGGTCCAGCGCAGAGCGATACCGAGCCTCCGCTGAGATTTGAGCGTCTGCGACCTCTCGATAGGCCTCAAAGAACAGGTCACCCATGGCGACGTGAAGGGCTGCCTCGGCGCCGCCCGAGCGCTTCGCCAGAGCTTCAGCCTCCAAGAGCGTCATATTGGCTGGCTCCAAGAGCCCAAGGGCCTGCTGACAACGAGCCTTACCGAGGAGCCCCTGCCAGTCTTGACCGCGGGAACTCTCGGCCCCTGCCCGGAGGATGCCCATAGCGCTCTCCCTGTCTCCACCCCCAAAGAGGGCGCGGGCGAGCACCCAAGCGTCCTCTCCTTGAGTGGCAGGCGAGAGACCAAAGTCCGGGTCTCCGGCGAGCGCTAACGCCTCCTCATACCTGCCCAAGGAGAGGTAAAGCTCCCCTAGATGCCGGGCGACATATCGACGGACCTTCAACCCCTCGAGGCCATCCTGAGCGTCTCGAAGCGCACGCAACATGTCCTCCTCAGCGGCGCCCCAATCACACATATCTGCACGACAGCGCCCACGCATGGCTCGGCTCATCGAGTCTTCTGGTTCGTCCCTGAGGAGCCCCTTGAGCACCCCTAGAGCCTCCTCTGGGCGGCCCCTCCTCCGCAACCTGTCAGCCTCCTCGCGCTCCTCCTCCAGGAGGGCCTCGAGCTGAGCTTCACCCTCCTGCGCCCCGAATGCGCCGGGGGCAGCGAGGCAGAGCGCAAAGCAAGCGCCCAAGGCGAAGGTCAAAGGCGAAGTGCGTAGATGCTGCAGGCTCATCCCAGAATTGTAGTAGGCAAAGGATCCTTGTCCCTCTGTCCTTGTTCGCGAACCTTCAATTCTGTACGAGAGAGTCTCATGTTCGCACCCCGGACCAGCCAGCTCCTCGCCCTAGGGCTCCTCCTGCTCATCCCAGGGGCCTGCAGCACCACCAAGAGCTCCCTCAGGGGCGAGCTAGAGCGAGCTGACGACCGGCAGGCAGGGCGCCTCACAGCGCGCCGAGATCAAGGCGAGCAGCGACGTCCCCGCGTCTCGAGCCCACCTCCCACGACGACCGCTGGCATCACCCAGAAGATCCACGGACGCCCTGAGTGGGGCGCGCGCCCACACAAGGCTAGCAGGCTCAATGTCGTGGGCGGTCGCTGGGAGAAGATCACAGTGCACCACTCAGACGAGGTGGGGGCGACCGTCTTCAACGGGAGCTTCTCACAGAGCGCACAGGCTGTCCGCAGCATTCAGAGGCACCACCTAGACGGGAACGGCTGGGGAGATATCGGCTACCACTTCCTGATCGATGCGCGCGGCAGAATCTTTGAGGGGCGAGAGCTCACCTGGCAGGGAGCGCATGCTGGCAACAGCCAGAAGAACCGGCGAAACATCGGGATCTGCCTCCTCGGCGACTTCAACCACGGCGCCCCTTCCACCGCGGCGTGCGCGGCCCTCGAGGGGCTGCTAGACGACCTCCGCCGAGTGAACAGCATCCCCCTCACGAAGGTCTTGCTGCACTCTGACCTCAGCAACACAGAGTGCCCAGGCAAACATCTCGCCGCATGGGTCAAGTCCTATCGCGGCTCATAGCGCCCCCGCTCCAGAGCTGATCGCCAGCGGGCTTAGTCCGGCGCGTCGAGCAGCGCGAGCTCCGCGTCGACCATCATCTCGACCAGGCCGTCGAAGGTGACCGTGGGCTCCCAGCCCAAACGCTCCTTCGCACGACTCGCGTCTCCGACGAGGAGGTCCACCTCGAGCGGGCGAACGAGCGCCTCCTGTGTCTGGACGTGCTCCTCCCATCGGAGCCCGACCCGCTCGAACGCGCGCGCGCAAAACTCTCGGACGCTGTTCGTCTGACCGGTTGCGATCACGTAATCGTCCGCATCCTCCGCCTGGAGCATGAGCCACATGGCTCGAACATAGTCGCCCGCGAAGCCCCAGTCCCTGCGAGCGTCCAGGTTGCCGAGATACAGCACGTCTTGCAGACCGCGTGAGATCCTGGCTGCCGCCTTAGCGATCTTGCGCGTGACAAACTCCTCACCTCGTCGCGGTGACTCATGGTTGAAGAGGATCCCGCTGCATGCAAAGACGCCATACGCCTCCCGATGCTGAACGGTCGCCCAGTGCGCATAGAGCTTGGAGAGCCCGTAAGGGCTCTGTGGCACGAAGGGCGTCATCTCGTCCTGAGGGGTCTCACGGACCGCGCCAAACATCTCCGAGCTCGACGCCTGATAGAAGCGAGACTCCGGACAGACGTGCCTCATCGCCTCTAGCATCCGAGTGGCACCGAGCGCCGTGACCTCGGCTGTCAAGACCGGCTCAGCGAAGGAGGTGGGGACGAAGGACTGCGCGGCGAGGTTGTAGATCTCGTGCGGACGGCAGTCACCCATCACGCGCTGCAAGCTCGACTGATCGATGAGGTCGCCGTACACGACCTCCACGTCGCTGAGGATCCCCTGCACACGCTCCAGCCGCGGCATGCTCGAGCGCCTCACGAGGCCGAAGACCTCGTACCCCTTCTCCAAGAGGAACTCTGCTAAATAGCTCCCGTCCTGCCCCGTGAGCCCAGTGACAAGCGCTCTCTTGCGCTCGCTCATCCGAAGGCCCCTAGCCAGTAGAGAACGCCTAAGCCCAACGCCACTCGATACCAACCGAAGAGCTCTAGCCCCCGCTCGCGGACCCAAGCGACGAGGAAGCGCATGGAGAGGGCAGCCGAGACGAAGGCCGCGACGAAGCCCGCCACCATGACCGTCGGGGAGTATGCGCTAGCGAGCGCTTCCCTAGCGGCCCAGCCCTCATAGACGCTCGCAGCGAGCAGAGTCAGGAGCCCGAGCAGGAAGCTGAACTCCACCGCCGCCGCGACCGAGAGGCCGACGAGGACACCGCCGAGGATCGTGACGAGGCTGCGGCTCGTCCCTGGCCAGAAGGCAGCGCACTGAAGCAGTCCGATCCCGAGCGCGCCTGCGAGCCCGAGGGTAGAGAGCTCCCGCCCCCCCGCTTCCGGGCGCATGCGCTTTCCAAGGAGCAGAAGCACGACCCCACCGACTAGCCAAGCCCAAGCGACGGGGGTCAACCCAAAGAGCTGCGCCCGGATGGCATCTTTGGCCAGCAAGCCGATGACCGCAGCTGGCATGAAGGCGACTAGGATCGCCAAGCCTAGAGACCGGCCCTCTTGATCTTGGCCGAGGAGGCCCCTGAAGAGCTGCTTGCAGCGCGCAGGGTACAGCGCCAAGACAGCGACGATCGCTCCGCCTTGGACGCAGATGCTCCAAGCGTCTGCAGCCTCACCTCGCTCGATCCCGAGCACCCGCTGGGCTAGCAGCAAGTGACCGGTCGAGCTGATGGGCAAAAACTCTGTGACCCCCTCAACGAGCCCGAGGAAGAGCGCCTCTAGGAGCTCCATTCTCCCTACAGCGCCCGCGCCGCCTCGCACGGATCGATCGCCTCGAGGTCAAAGGCTGCCGCCACCGGGCCGCAGGTCAGCTGACCACCGACAGTGTTCGCCGCAGAGGCCAGCTCAGCGCTCGTCTCAATCGCGCCCTTCACCCCGAGGTTCGCGAGCTGCAGGATCCACGGGAGGGTGGCGTTTGAGAGGGCGAAGGTGCTGGTGCGAGGGACCGCCCCAGGCATATTTGCCACGCAGTAGTGAACGACCCCCTCCACCTCGAAGGTCGGATCTTCGTGAGTCGTGGGGCGACAGGTCTCAATGCAGCCGCCTTGATCCACCGCGACGTCGACGATGACCGCGCCGGGCTTCATCAAGGACAAGTCCTCTCTGCGCACGAGCTTGGGCGCTGCCCCCCCAGGGATAAGCACAGCGCCGATCACGAGGTCTGACTCCTTGAGCGCGTGTCGAACCGCCATGGGGGTCGAGTACACGGTCCTGCAGTTCGGAGGGAGGATCTCATCCAGGTAGCGCAGGCGATCGAGGTTGATGTCCAAAATGGTCACATCAGCTCCCATGCCTGCCGCCATCCTCGCTGCCTGCGTCCCCACCACGCCGCCGCCTAGGATGAGCACGCGAGCAGGGGCGACACCGGGGACTCCGCCTAACAAGGTCCCCACGCCGCCGTGGTGCCGCTCGAGGCACTTGGCGCCGTCCTGGATCGACATGCGCCCGGCGACCTCGCTCATGGGCGTCAGCAGCGGGAGCGCGCCGTCGAGCTCCAAGGTCTCGTAGGCGAAGCAGTGCGCGCCCGTGTCCATGAGCGCGCGCGTGAGGCGCTCATCTGCGGCGAGGTGCAGGTAGGTGAAGAGGACCTGCCCAGCGCGCATCCGCGGCCACTCCTCCTCGAGGGGCTCCTTCACCTTGATCACCATCTCGGCCTGGGCCCAGATCTCATCCACGTCCTCGATGATGGTCGCGCCAGCCCGGGCATAGGCAGAGTCAGCTTGGCTGCTCCCGACACCTGCGCCTGCCTCAACGAGGACGCTGTGACCCGCCGCGACGAGCCTGTCAACCCCCGCGGGGGTGAGCGCGACGCGGTTCTCCTGTGCTTTGATCTCTTTTACGACGGCGACCTTCACCTGATGCCTCCTAGACTGTTTCCAGCCGCCCTTAAGGTGGGCGGCGAGGGCGCAGAGCATACGCTGAGCCAAGGCTCACGAGAAACCCTTGCCACCAAGGATCCAGACCCTATCATCCTCGACCCTTAAGAGCAGAGCCCCGGAGGCCTCCACGGCCCCCTCTGCTCGGCCCGAGGGCGATTAGCTCAGTTGGTTAGAGCGCCACGTTGACAACGTGGAGGTCACTGGTTCGAGTCCAGCATCGCCCACCATCCCCCAATAGGGGGGCGCGGCCCTTCGAGAGACCTCACGGTCCTCACAAACCTTCCCCGCCTTGCCGCGTAGAGGTCTAAGCACACTGCCAGGAGACTACCCATGATGCAGCCTTTGTTCTTCCTCTCGGCGCTCACCGCGGCCGCGCAAGACCCTATCCCCGAGCTAGAGGAGGTCCTCCGCAGGCTCACTCCGGAGGAGCGCGTGACTCGGCGCGTCACCCCTGAGTCCATGGTCGTCAAGCACGCGAGCCCCGCCGTCGTCTTCATCGAGACGGATCAGATCGTCGAGAGTCGAGACTTCTTCGGCCGCCTGATGCGGCGCGAGGCGAGCGGCTCTGGCTCCGGCTTCGTGCTCAACGAGGAGGGCTTCATCGTCACGAACAACCACGTGATCTCAAACGCCCAGGGGATCCAAGTCAGCTTCGCCGCAGGAGTAGACGAGGCGAAGTACACAGCAGACGTCGTCTCCACTGTCCCCGAAGAAGACCTCGCGCTCCTTAAGCTCCGCAACCCTGAGGGGAAGGCCTTCCCCACCGTCCCGATGGGAACGAGCTCTGATCTGATGATCGGCGAGAAGGTCGTAGCGATCGGAAACCCCTACGGCCACACCCACACGGTCTCCACAGGCATCATCTCTGGCCTGCACCGAAACGTGCAGATCGCAAACCCTAGGCTCACCTTCAACGACCTCATCCAGACTGACGCGTCTATCAACTTTGGAAACTCTGGTGGCCCCTTGATGAACATCAACGGCGAGCTCATCGGCATCAACACAGCCGTGAACTCCCAGGCTGAGAACATCGGCTTCGCGATCCCCGTAGACCGGGTCATGCTCGTGCTGAAAGAGCAGCTCCTGAAGCCTGACGCATACAACGCATGGCTTGGCTTCAGCGTCTTGGACGACTCACCAGAGGTCGGCGCCGTGAGCCCGCACAGCCCCGCGTCAGAGGCGGGCCTCAGGCCCGGCGATGTCGTCATCGCTATCAACGGACAAGAGGTTCAAGACATGAACTCCTTCCGCTTCCAGCGGCTAGAGGTCCAGGCTGGCCAAGATGTGCAAGTCACCGTGAGGCGCGGCAGGAAGGAGCGGGAGTTCAGCTTGCGGAGCTGGGATTGGGTGGATGGGCTGCTCTATGAGGACCTTGGACTCACGGTCGAGAGATATGTCGCGGGGCGCCGCCCATACGTCCAGATCAACCGAGTTCGCCCTGACGGACCAGCTGATCAGATCGGGCTCGCCCCGGGAGACATTGTCGACGGCGTGAAGCCCACTGAGGGGCGCCTCTCACGCGCCTGGAGGGTCTTTGAGCGAGACAGCTTCGCGAGCCTCATCCAAGCCCTCGAGCCAGGCACCGCCCTCGAGATCGACGTCTACAGGGACACAGAGCGCCTGAGGGGCACCCTCGTGACGGACTGAGCCCGGGAGAGGGTCCGGTCTCCCCCGAAGTGAACGCTTCAGGCGAATTCACCTCGCCCAGGGGCCCCGTCAGGCCGATGAGGTACCCTAGAAACGTCCCCCATGCAGTCCCTCATCCAGTTCTCCGAGCGCTTCGGGAGCATGCTCTCCCGGGCCCTGCTCACCGTCCTCTACTTCGCCGTCCTAGGCCCCTTCGCGATCCTTTACAGGCTCTTCGCGGACCCTCTCCACCTGCGACGCCGCCCGCGCGGAAATTGGACAGCCTGGGAGGACACGAACTCTAGCCTGAGCGCCGCCAAGCGGCAGGACTGAGCATCCCTTGAACGTCCTCGGTCTCTCCTTCTACTACCACGACTCCTCCGCGGCGCTGGTCTCTGACGGGGTCCTCGTCGCAGCCGCAGAGGAGGAGCGCTTCAGCCGCGTCAAGCACGACCCTGGCCTCCCACATCTGGCCATAGACTTCGTCCTCAAGCAGGGCGGCCTGAGCATTGACGATGTCGATCACGTCGTCTTCTACGAGAAGCCCTTCATCAAGTTTGAGCGCATGCTGCTCTCGGCGATGGCCACCTTCCCACGCTCCAGCGCGGTCTTCCGTGAGTCCATGCAGCGTTGGGTCACGGACAAGCTCTGGATCAAGTCGCACCTCGTCCGAGAGCTCGGGATCCCCGCATCCAAGCTGCTCTTCGCAGACCACCACGTCTCTCACGCTGCCTCAAGCTTCTTCACCTCCCCCTTCGAAGAGGCGGCCTTCCTCACAGTCGACGGCGCCGGTGAATGGAGCACAGCCACAATGGGCGTCGGCCGTGGCAACAAGCTCGAGGTCACGAAGGAGCTGCGCTTTCCGCACTCCCTCGGCCTGCTCTACTCGGCCTTCACCGCCTACTGCGGCTTCGAGATCAACGAGGGCGAATACAAGCTGATGGGGATGCACCCCTACGGTGAGCCCAAGTACACCGACAAGATCTACGAGCTCATCGACGTAGCAGAGGACGGCTCACTCTGGCACGACATGCGCTACTTCGCGTACCACCGCTCGCGCGACACGACCCTCGCCCCGGCCTTCGCGGAGCACTTCGGCAGGCCCGCTAGGGACCCAAAGCTGCAGGACAAGTCGCTCGACCCCTACTACTGTGACATGGCGGCGAGCATCCAACGCGTGACTGAAGAGGTTCTCCTCAAGATGGTCACCAAGCTCCACGAAGAGACCGGGATGAAGAACCTGGTCACAGCCGGCGGGGTGGCGCTGAACTCGGTCGCCAACTTCAAGATCTTGCGTGATGGGCCCTTTGAGAACGTCTACATCCACCCCGCCCCCGGAGACGATGGCGGCGCTGTCGGCGCCGCCTACTGGGCATACAACCACCTCCTCGAGCAACCGCGCGGCCCCGCGCTCGACCACGCCTACCTCGGCTCGAGCTACACGGATGAGCAGATCGAGGCCTTCCTCAAGAAGAACGACATCGCCTTCGAGAAGATCGAGGACGACGAGGAGTTCTACGACTTCGTGGCCCGCTCACTCGCTGACGGCCAGGTCTGCGGCTGGTTCAGGGGGCGCTTTGAGTGGGGGCCGCGCGCCCTCGGCAGCCGCTCCATCATCGCCGACCCCCGCAAGCCGGAGATGAAGGAGAAGCTCAACGAGAAGATCAAGTTCCGTGAAGCCTTCAGGCCCTTCGCCCCCTCTGTCTTAGAGGAGCGAGCTGACGAATTCTTTGAGTTCCCTGACGCCGAGCGCCACTTCCCGGCGCGCTTCATGCTCTACGTGTGCCCTGTTCGCGAAGAGAAGCGTGACGTGCTGCCATCTATCACGCACGAGGACGGCTCAGGCCGGCTGCAGACGGTCTACAAAGAGACCAACCCGGGCTACCACCGAATCATCGAGCGCTTCGGAGAGTTGACCGGCGTCCCCGTCATCATGAACACCTCCTTCAACCTGAAGGGTGAGCCGATCGTCGAGGACCCAAGCCACGCCTTCAACACCTTCAGCCTCTCGGGCATGGACCTGTTGTTTATGAACAACTACATCGTCCGCGCAGAAGCGAAGAAGAAGATCGCAGACACGCGCTTCACTCTCCGCCACGAAGGAGACTCCGTCACAGAGATGGTGAGCTGAGATGCGCGTCATCAACGTCCTCCTCTCCGTCATCGTCAGCCTAGCCATCGGCTTCGGCGCGCTCGAGGGCGGTCTGCGGGTCCTGGGCTTCGGCCCGACCGTCAGCCTCACGCGCTTCGACGCGAAGCTTGGCTGGTCCAAGCGGCCCGACGCCCGCGTCGAGCGCTCAACCTCAGAGCTCGACATCACGATCGAGACGAACTCCCTGGGCCTCCGCGATGATGAGCTCAGCCCGCAAAAGCTACAAGGGGAGCATCGCGTCCTCTGCCTCGGCGACTCTTTCGTCCTCGGCTACACCGTCGACCGCCACGATCACTTCGTCGACCTCCTCGAGTCGGCTTGGCAGGCAGAGTCGCGTCAAGCTCAGGTCATCAACGCAGGCACAGAGGGCTGGTCCACAGATCAAGAGGTCGCCTGGTTCCTCTCTCACGGCGCGGCCCTCTCCCCAGACAAGGTCATCCTCTTCCCCTTCGAGAACGACATCTACTACTGCGGGCAGGAGCGCTACACGCGCTACCCCAAACCCCGCTTCAACCCTGACGGGATTCTGGAGGAGCGCGCGCTCATAGACCCAGGTCCAGCGCCCCTCTCGCGCCGGCTCGCCACCGGGCGCTTCCTACATCACCTCCAGACACTCGCGCAGGGGGTCGCCCTCACAGATCACTTCGAGGTGGACGGAGAGATGATCCCGCGAGAGTTCGCGCCGCTGCTGCGCGAGCGCCCCGACTTCATGGCCGACGCAGAGGCCCGATTCAGAGGCGCTCTCAAGGCCCTCAAGGCGCGCTGCAGCGAACTCAACGCAGAGCTTATCGTCTGCCCCATCCCCTCTGAGAGCGCGATCGACCCTGAGGAGAGAGCTCGGTTCCAGGCGAACACCTTCAGCGGGATTGACCCTGAAGCCTGGTCTCCTGACCGACCGGTGGACTTCATCCTCAGCGCTGCGCAAGAGCTTGCGATCCGCACGATCGACCCTCGACCCGGTCTCTTGAGATCGCAGGAGAGCGCCAAGCTCTACTTCGAGGAGGAGTGGCACTTCACCCCCGCAGGGAGTGAGGCGCTCGCGGGCGTCCTCTATGACGAGCTCTCCAGCGGTGTCCCCAGAACAGGAGGAGAGGCCTCTGCGCCGCTCACCCAGACCCGCCCTAGCCTCCAAGAGCTCCCATCTGAGCTCCCCGGGTGGCTCCCCTGGTACCTCGGGCTCGCGCTCATGCTCGGGGTCATGTACGCAAGCACCTACCGCGCTGAGGAGCGGCCCCTCCCGTCTCTCATCAAGGTGGCCGCCCTCCTCGCGACCATCTTCGCGATCGTCATTGGCGGCGCGGCCTTGCTCGACCTCATGCCAGCCGACGCAGCAGGCTGGACCCTGACCGCCCTCATCCTCGGGCTCCTCGGCTTCATCCTCTACAAGATCGGCCCGCGCATCGACACGATCCTCGAGCTGCACGTCGCGTTCATACGTAGGGGGCACTGGTACTTGATGCCTGTCGTGACGATCCTCCTGACCATCGGCAGCCTCCTGTTCGTAGCTGCGACCTCTCCCCTGGTCGCGCCCTTCATCTACACCCTCTTCTAGCACTCAGCCCTGCCAGGCGACCTCAAATCCATTGGTGAGGTTGAACCCGCTGAGGCAGGCGCTGGTACCAGGGTTTCGGTACCAGAGCTGATAACGCTTGACGTCTCCCGCCGAGGCCCCGCCCCGAGTCGCGACAGGAGCCGCCGTGCTCGAGTCTCCAAAGCTGTCGGCCACCACGACCTCGAGCCTCACGACTTCGCCGCCAGCGCAACGCAGCCCGTCACCGAAGGCGACCCCCAGACCGCCAGCGATCTGGTTATCGCCCTGGAAGTACAGGCCCGGCTGGTTCGGATCGAGGCCGAAAGCTTCCAGCCTGAGGTCTTGCGCGCTCACGCTGCTCGTTCCGGACGCGGTCAGGACTGCGCCCCCTAGTGAGACCCCGTTCGCGCAGCCAGCCTGCCCGAGGTTCAAGCTGCCGTCGTTCACGTTGCCACAGGGACAGGCGCTCACCCCATCACCAAAACAGTAGGCGACGCCTGGCCCCGAGGGGCCAGGGTTTCCGATCGTGTAGTCCCAAATGCCTCGTCCATAGGTGCCGAAGCGCATCAAGGGAGAGTCCGGCACGGCCTCCACAGACCAGTAGAGAGTGATCGGCGCCTCTAACCCCATGATGTTGGACCAAGTCTCCGTCGCCCGCTCCCAACGAAAGGCCCCAGCCTCAGTCGCAGCGTAGACATCCCCGCTGCCGTCTCCTGCGTAGGCCAAGTCATAGACGAGCGTGCCAGGGAGACCATCCACCTCAGGCTGCCAGGTCATCCCGCCGTCCGTGCTTCGACGAACCCCTGCGGTGGAGTAGCCAGAGCCACCGATGAAGACCTCTTGTGAGATCGTAGGGTGGACGCAGATGGCGTTTCCGTAGAAGTAGTGCTCGCCCGGGAGGCTTGAGCTCGTCTGAGTCCACGTGGAGCCGAAATCTGTAGAGACCCACGCGCGCCCTGCCTCATCACAGGCGTACATCCGACTCGACTCGGACGGAGCGATCGCCATCGCCGTCAGATAGTCCGAGCTCCCTGAGTCAAATGCCTGCGCGGAGTGTTGGACGTGACTCCAGCTTTGGCCCGCAGAGCGGGTGTAGCGCCAGAGCCTGTCACCCAAGAAGTAGAAGGCCTGGTTGTCTGTGGGGTCTGCCACCACAGGAGGTAACCAGAGGTGCTGCGAGCCGCTAGGGAAGCTCACCTGATAGATCGTGTTGCCAGACTCCCCTTGCTGCACGAGCACGAAGCCCGGATAGGTGGAGAAGACCCAGGAGTGCGTACCATCACCTGAACAGAGGTGGCCATAGTCCCCGCTGATCAGCTGAACCATGTCCGTAGAGGGCCCAGAGCCGCTCTGAGAGACTACGTGACCGCGCTGATAGCCCTGGTCTTGTGAACCCGCGAGCAGCCTTGTCGGCTCCGCTGCAGAGCTAAGGGTCGAGTAGTACTGCGAGATACCTAAGCCAGACATGGAGAGGTTGTTCACCGTGCTCATCTTCGTCCGGCTCTCGTAGGTGCCACCATCACAAGAGATGATCCAGCGCTCGCCTGTCGCAGGGGCGTCGGGGTCCGGATAGCAGTCGATGCCGAAGATGTCGGCGTGCAGGCGACTCTGGGGGTTGCTGTAGTACGAGCCCCAGGAGTTCACGCGGCTGAAGCTGCTGCCACCGTTCGTCGAGCGCCAGCACTCAACGCCCCCGTAGAGCAGCAAGTCCGGGTCTGTGATCGAGGCACAGAACGATGTGTCCCAATAGTCACCTATGTTCGTGGCGCGCTGCGTAAAGCTCACACCCGCGTTTGTAGACCGAAAGACGTTCCAAGATCCGCTCTGACGCAAGCTGACGTAGAGGGTCGGTGCTCCGGCCTCCGAGCCTGTGATGCGCCCTTCGCTGCCAGACCCCGCGACTGTGCCCACCACAGAGAACCCAGCGCCGCCGCTCGTAGAGCGATAGATCTTCCGCTGGTGCAGCATGTAAACGTCAGCGCCGGCCCCAGGTCCTGCGCGCGGAACCCAGAGCCCTCCATCCCACTCAGGCGCGAGCGCCCAGCGCAGCTGAAAGCTCAGGCCGCCATCAATGGAGTCATAGACGCGGCTCTGCCCACCAGCGGTGCCATAGACCAAGACCGTCTGCGCAGCGTCGCCAAGCAGGACGAGGTCGCGGACGTCCAAGCTCGATGGCAGCCCGCCAACAGGCCCCCAGGTCGCGCCATCATCAACGCTCCTGTAGAGGTCGTCGCCATCCCTAGTGATGAAGATGTCATGCGCCGCGTCCCCTCCATCCAGCACGACCACCTCAGACACCCCGCCATAGAGGTTGTCTCCAAGGGGCTCCCAGCCCGCGCCGTCTAAGGTCCCCCGCCAAAGACCTCCTAAGGCTGACCCCACGTACAGCTCATCATCGCCAGGCCCGATGAAGGAGGAGCGTGTACGGCCAGCGAGGTTCTTGCTCCCCACCTCAGCCCAACTCGAGCCAACGGTCACAGGGAGCTGGGTCGCGAGGACGCGACGCCGCTCCATCTCACGGAGGCCGTTCTGGCGCTCGAGCGCCTTCCAATCCACACCTGGCGCGACCCGGTGCATCTCTCTCATCCAGCGCTTTCGCCCAGCCTTGTGCGCTGCCTCTGCGCCGTCATCCAAGACGTGCTCCGTAGGGCGAGGCTGCAGCTCCTCTGCGTCTCGCTCACCACCCAGGAGCAAAACGACCAGCGCCGCTCCGAAGGCGACCATGAACCAATTAGCTCTGTCCATGCTTCAACTGTACCAGCCTCCACGTACAACTCCCGAACTGGACCCCGAACAGGCGGTATAATCAACCCAGGAGCGGGCGAAGCCCCCCCTCTGAACAAATGAGCTTCCTCAAAGACAACTGGGTGTGGATCCTGACGCCGATGGCGTTGATCCTAGGCGTGGTCATCTACTTGGTGTTCTTCTCGGGTCCGCCCGAGGACAGCGTCGCGCCGCACCAGTACCCGATGTTCGACTGAGCCCTCAGGACCTTGCTCACTCAGAGAGGTCCAGCCCGACCTTCCTGAAGAGCTCGAAGGCCCCGCAGGCCTCAGCGGCGATGAGGTGCAGCTGCGCCTGGTCATCGATCATCCAACGCGACAACCTGTAAGGGTCCGAGCCCCGCGTTGCCGCCCCCGCGTGCGTGTGCACAGCGCACTCAAAGCCAGCGTCCCGAGCAGCCTGCACTGAGGCCTCGTTGAAATCCCAGCTGCGACCGAAGGGGTAAGCGAAGCTCTCGCAGCCGACCCCACGACGCTCAACTAAGGACTGCCGGCCCCCGATCACCTCCTCCCGCTGCGCCGCCTCCTCCAGTCCACTCAAGACGTGGTGAGACACGGTGTGGCCACCCAACTCCCAGCCAGCGTCTCGCAGTGCCGCGACACCGGCGTCGTCCATGTAGAGCTCTGCGCACAGCGCAGCTTCATCACCCCCCTCCCTAGCGAAGAGGGCGTCGAGCACTCGGTCGCGCTCGACGGGGTCGAAGTCGTACTTAAGGGCGCGCTTCCAGCGATAGATGACGTCGACGCCTTCAGCTGCGACCTGATGCGTTCGCACGTTGTCGGACTCTAGGTGAGTCTCGTCTGCATAGCGCACAGCGAGCTCATCAACACCGAGCCGCTCAACGAGCCAGAAGAACTTGTGCGTCCAGTTCACGCGCGCCTCATCCAGCGGGCGAGACTCAAGATAGACCGTAACAGGGACCTCTAGCCCCTCTGCCAGCGGCAAGAGGTGCGTCACATTGTCACGGTAGCCGTCGTCCATCGAGAGCGCGAAGAGGCTCCTCCCGCCCCCCTCATGGAGCCGGCGCCACCCATCCGCAACACGGACGCCGTCAAAGCGCTCCTTCAGCCAGCTCAGGATGGGCGCGAGCGTCTCCTCGCGGATCTTCATCTCCGGCGGGAGGAAGTCATTCGAGGGGGCCTCCACGCAGTGCCCCGCCAAGATGACCATGCGCTTAGGCGCGAGGAGGTCACAGAGCCTCCAGAGCGGGGTGTGATAGACCGCGCGGGCGACGAGCTCCCGCAGGAGCATCTTGAGCTTGTGCTTCACGCCCTCTTACATCGTCTCATCGTCGCGGTCGCCGTCGGTGAAATGCCAGCGACTGGTCTGACGAGCGGCCTTTGTGACGGGGTGATCAGGGTCATTCGGGTGCAGGATGATCTGCATGACGTTCCTGTTCGCCGCGGGCGAGAAGCCCGATGAGTTCAGCTCCTGAGCCCATGCAGAGCCGTCTACAGCGGTGCTGTGAACGATCGAGGCGTCCGCATAGTCCAGGGCAGCGATACCCGCAGCGATGACCGCGGTGCGCGCGTGATCCTCCGCCAGAACGTCTACGAGGAAGCCGTGCAGCTCCCCCTCACGCGGCAACTGAACGACCACGTAACCGTGAAAGTCTCCAGCAGTGTTGTAGAGCCCGAAGCACCGGTGCAGGCGGCTCTTGCCGCGCTGAAAGCGCCAGGTCAGATACTCAGGATCTCGTCGCACCATGAAGCCGTGGCGGGCCTCCATCCGCCTAGAGAGGTCCCGCACCTCCTCAGGGAAGCCTGCGAGCGGCCGGACCTCGTATCCATCTAAGGCACGCTCCATCCGGCGCTGGGCGGCGCAGGCTTTGAGGCGCTCAAAGGGCAGCCGAAGCGACGCTAAGCGCGCCACGCGCTTACGCCTTGAGAGCGCGTTGGAGTCCAAGCGCAGGGGCAAGCTCCACTCACGAAGGGTGCCGACGACCTCCCAGCCGAGGGCCTCAAAGATGTGGGCTGAGCGCCAGTTGGGGAGACCGAAGACGCACGGCCAGCCAGCCTCCTTGGCTCGACTCACCGCCGCCCGGTCGAGGTGGCTGAAGACGCCGAGCTTGCGGCGCGAGGGGTGCGTCATAACGTCCCCCGTCTGCCCGACGGTCGCTTCAGTATCACCAGCGATCGCTAGGCGCGGGTTGCAGGCGTAGCCGCTGACCAGCTCTCCGGTAGCCTCCTCGCGGGCGAGGAGATTGACGCTCTCACCGTAAGGGCTCTGCTCGTATCGCCAAGAGAGGTCGGCCTCTGTCACGTCCTTTGTGAAGCAGGCGTTGAAGAGCGCGACTTGCTCGCCGCGCTCACCGGGCGTGCCCGCCTCAATGGAGAAGCCCGAGGGCATCTCCCCTTGCGCTGCAGAGAAATCTCGGGAGTCGCTCACAGTCGGAGCCTCCTAAAAGGTTGGGGACGTGGCGCTAGAGCGCCGATGGCTGCCAGGTGGGGACTGGATCAGGCGTCCTGCTCTTGCATCGCCTTGAGATGGACGCTGTCGCTGCGGGGAGCAGGGACGAGGCCGAGGGCGCGACCGAGGCGCTTGCGGCCATAGAGCGGGTTCTCCATGTAGTACATCATCCGCTCCATGAAGCGGCGCGTGCGCTGCGGGTAGGCGTAGTACCACTTCTCGTAAGAGCGGACCATGTTCTTGCGCATCTCCTCGAGCTCAAGCTGCCCGAAGTTCTCGTGCTTGTATGCCGAGCGGTTCGAGGAGACGTAGTTCTCACGGAGGTCGCTCACATCGATATTCGCTGTATAGCCGTCCCAAGACTCGGTCCCGATGAGCGGGTTGAAGACCGACACCCTGACGAGGTCCGGCCCCGCCAAGCGGAGGACCTTCTCGGTCTCCTCGATGTCTTGCTTGGTCTCACCGGGGGATCCAACGATCAGGTAGACCTTGGCCCAGATGCCCGCGCGACGGGTCATCTTGGCAGCCTCAACGATCTCTTCAGGAGTGAGGTCCTTCTTGAGCACGTCGAGCATGCGCTGACTGCCGGACTCCCATCCGTAGTAGATGCGGCGGCAGCCTGCGCGGTGCATGTGCTTGAGCAGCGGGTAGTCGACGCAGTCCGCACGAGTGTTCGCGATCCACTCGAACTTCAAGCCGCGGCGGATGATCTCATCGCACATCTCATGGATGCGCTTCTTGCGGAGCGTCAGGATCTCGTCCACGAACAGGATCACGCCCGGGTCGTAGTGCTTCACGATCTGCTCGAGCTCGTCGACGATGAGCTCCGTCGAGCGGACGCGGAAGCCACGCCCGGTGAGCTCCTTCTGGCAGAAGATGCACTTAAAGGGGCAGCCCCGGGTGGTGAAGATGTAGACGAGCTTCTCAGGGTTGACCTGGAAGTAGCTGTCCATCGGCAACAAGTGACGCGCCGGGAGGGGCAGGTCATCGAGCTTCTTGATCAGGGGCGGCGCCTCGTTGTCCACCCAGACATGACCATCGCGGACCCCTGCGAGGCCAGGGACCTTCTCAAGCTCGGAGTCTTGGTCGCTCTCGATCGCCTTGACGAACTGCGGGAAGGTCTCCTCGCACTCACCCTTGATGACGTAGTCGAAGTGCCCTGAGTCGAGGAAGATCCCTTGGTCAACCGAGGCGTGAGGCCCCCCCATGACGGTGATCTTGCCCTGCTCCTTGGCGTACTTAGCCCAGGCTATGGCCCGGCGGATGTTCGGGGTGAGCGCGCCGAAGCCGATGATGTCGTTCCGGTCGATTACCTCGCGCATGTGCGCGTCGCCGTAGAGGCGCTCATCGCAGAGCTCCACTGGCAATCCCTCCTGCTCCATCATCGCTCCGATGTAGGTGATCCCTAGGATCATCGACAGCGGGTCTTCCTGAACGTGGGGCTTGACGTAGGTGAGGAGGCTCTTGCGCATGCTTTGAATAGCTGGTTTTGGCCGCTAGGACGGGCGATTCCTGCCTTTGGGTCCCTTAAGGCCCTAGGAACTAGAATCTACCCCTCGCGTCAGATTCTGTCTATGCAACCTCTTAAAGCAGGCACCTAGATCAGAGGAAAGAGGTTCTACCCCCCCTCATCGGCACGAGAGGCACCATTCCTGAGCCCGCAGCCTCACCCAAAACCGGGCACGGGAAGAAAAAAACCTCTACGGAGCAGCCGCGGGAGGACCGGATTGCCCGCGCTTGCTGACCCAGCGGTGCCCGCACGCCCCGCAGCTGTTGGGCTCCCTCCAGAGGAGCAGGGGCACCAATCCCCCGACCCCGAAGAGCCCAGCGATGGCCACCCTCCACGAGGAGCCGTCCTGGATCGAGAGCAGGTCACCCAAGACCTGATCCAGCTTCCCTGGGAAGGCGAGGGACATGAAGCTCATGCTGAGGGAGGTCACTGAGAGAAGGATCACCCAGAAGGGCACACCCCCAGGGGTAGCCAGCTCTCCGCATGCTGGGCAGATCACGCCGTCCTCAGATCGCCAGAAGGCCTCGGCGTCGCGGGCCCGGAGCAACAAGTAGCTGATGTAGACCAAGTGCACGAGCACCCAGGACTGATACAGCGCCAAGCCCCAAGCGGTCCCCGTGTATGGGATGACCTTGATCAGCCAGATGTTCGTTGGGATCGTGACGATCGCGCCCACGAGGGTGATCCAGAGCAAGACCTTCAGCTTGTTCGTGACGATGTAGAAGGCCTCATTGGCGACCGCGAAGGAGAACGGGATATAGGCCAGCACGAGGATCTGTGCGTAGGTGAAGACCGGCAGGCCATAGTCCTCAGGGAAGAGCAGCTGAACGAGCCAGGGAATGACCGAGAGCAGGCCGAACAGGACCAGGCTCGTCAGCCCTCCCGTGATGAAGGCTGTGCGGAAGAAGAGGCTGCGGAACTTCGGGAGGTCCTTCTGGCCCGCGAGCTCGCCAAGCGCCGGCAGCGCCGTGCGCCGGACCGCGTCCGCGAGCATCATCGGGACGGTCACGAGCCGCTGGGCGATGTGAAAGTAAGCGGCCCACTCGAGGCCGGTGACCGCGCCGATGATCAGCCGTGGAAAGATGTTTCCGAAGAGCGACTGGCCGTTCTTGATGAGGGCGACTCGCAGCCCCTGACGGATACCCTGACGGATCTTGATGTCTCGGGCCCGCTGAAGGATCGCGCGTACGCCAGGCAGCGGATACTCACCGTCCGAGCGAGCCCGGCGATAGAGGCCAGCCGAGAGGACGGCAGAGACGCAGCTCGAGAGCAGGACGCCGACGATCGCGCCCTCTGGAGATCCGGTCGCGACGGCGCCGCAGACGACCAAGAAGAGCCGGACGAGGTCACAGGTCGTCTCTAGCTGCCCGAGCGCGACCATCCTGCGCGTACCTAGAAAGGCGGCGGAGGCTACAACCTTGGGCAGCTCGATCAGCGGGACCGCGCAGAGCCACCAAGCCCAGACCCCGACCTGCCTGTCGTCGTAAAACAGCTCGCCGATATATGGCAAGAGGAACCAGCCAGCCACGAAGATGAGCACGCCGAAGGCTGCGACCGTCTTCGCAAGAAAAGCGATCCAACCAGAGCTCTTGTACTCATTCTTACGCGCGGCCGCGGCGGCGATCTGCCCCACCGTGGCCTGCATGACGCCTACGTTGATGAGGAAAAAGACCAAAGCCTGCAAGGCGATCGCAGAGACATAGATCCCCTGCCCCTCAGCCCCGAGCATCAGCGCGAGAGCGACCGTGGTGCCCACCTGAAAGACCTGGCTGACGCCGGTCGCGACCTGGAGGGTGGCAGCGTCTCGCACAAACTTCGTACGCAGCATGCCCCAGACCTTGGAGATCACCTCAAAGCCTCTTGGTACATGGCCAGCACGTCCTCAGCATTGCGCTCCCACGAACAGCCTCCTGCGTATTCACGAGCAGACTGGGCGAAGCGCCCCGGCCCCTCACCCCCAAACACCTCCTCGATCCCCGCAGTGACGGAGTCCACGTCTGGCTCGACCAAGACGCCAGTGACGCCGGGCTCGACCGCGTCCTCTGCGCCTGAGTGGAGCGTCCCCACCGATGGAGTCCCACAAGCGGCCGCCTCGAGGTAGACGATCCCGAAGCCCTCGAAGCCGCCGTCTGCAGCGGTAACGGGAGTGTGGATGAAGGCCTCTGCCCGCTGCAGGAGGTCGACCTTCTCATCCTCCTCAACGTTCCCGAGGAAGTGGACGCGATCCTCAGCGCCGGCATCGCGCACCATCCCGCGCAACATGGCCTCGTAGTCATCGCCAGCTGGCCGTCCGACGATGAAGTGTTCGAGCTCGGGGTGACGCTCAGAGAGCTTCAGCCAAGCTGGCAGCGAGAGGTGGTGCCCCTTGCGCTCCTTGATCTCGCCAATAGCGAGGGTGAAGCGCTTCCCATGCCACGGCCGCTCCCCTATCTCACGCGCGCCCTCGTAGTGCGCAGCGTTGACCCCGTTCGAGACCACCGCGATCTCCTCTGCGCTAGGGCCCCTCCCCTCTAAAGCGTCTATGAGCCCGCGCTTCGTGAAGCCGCTCACAGAGATCCAACGCGCGTACCGCTCAGCGGCCCACAGCGCCCTCCCCTTGTGCCGGCTGCTCCGCAGCGGCTCCGTAGAGTAGGTGCCGTGCGCCGTCGCCACGCATGGCTTACCCGCCAGCTTAGCCGCCACAGCGCCGAGCCAGCTGTGAGGGAAGTCCTTCACGCAATGGACCATGTCAGCCCGCCGAGCCGCCGCCACGACCCGTGGCAGGTAGAGCAGCGTGTTCGCCCAGAAGCGCAGCGGCGTCATGTAGTAGTAGTGGTCCGGGGGCAAGCAGATGCTCACGTCCCATGACTCACGAACATCTCCAGAGTTAGGCCGATGCTTCCTCCCCAAGAGCACCTCCACCTCAACCCCAGCGTCCTCCAAAGCCCCGATCAACCTCACTGCGTAGCGACCTACACCGTCTAGATCGGAGAGGGAGTCTGTGAGGAAGAGGACTCGCATACTTACTCTCTCGGCTGATTCCTGATGGTTCAGGAGTCCAAAGGCGCCCTCATCGCCTCCAAGAGCCGCTCGGCGCGTCTAGCCCAGGTAGCCTCAAGCGCAGGCGAGCTTGCCAAGGGGCCCTCTAGGGCCTCCGAGAGCGCGAGCCCGAGCGACTCGGGGTCGTCCGGGCTTGCGTAGACCACCCCAGCCTGCCCAGCCAAGGCCTCTCGCAAGCTTGGCAGGTCGCTCGCAACGATGGGGAGCCCCGCAGCCATGTACTCGAACGCCTTCAGAGGTGATGTGTACCGCGAGGAGATCGCAGGCCTGGATCTGTTAGGCATCGAGGCCACGTCAGCGCATGCGAGATAGAGCGGCACGCGCGCGGGAGGCTGAAAACCATCGATGCGAACGTTTGGGAGGCCAGCGGCGAGCGTCCTGACGCGCTTCACATCATCCGGCATACCCCCGGCGATGAGGAAGAGCGGTTCTGGAAGCTTCCGAGCCGCCTCGATCAGGACGTCGACTCCCTTCCATGCGAGGAGACCGCCTGTATAGACCACGACCTGACGACCTGGATCGACCTGAAGCTCCGCGCGCGCGTCGGCCTTGCTGGGGAGCTCTGCGAACAAGGCGGGGTCGTAGGCGTCGTGCTCGACCGTCACCTTAGCCTCCTCCACGCCTAGCTCCAGGAGGTCATCACGCACTCCACCAGAGATGGCGATCACCCGGCGACAGCCGGCTGCGGCCTCGAGCAGCCAGCGCTGACGAGTCGCGCCCCCCGGCACGCGATGGAGCTCGAGGCTCGTGCGTACGTGCCCCTCACGGACCAAGTGACGAGCCGTCTCAAGCTCGCGAGACAAGACCTGTGCCTCTGGGTAACGGGTGAGGATGCGACGCGCTGCGTTCCGAGCGAAGCTCAACTCCTGAAGACGCGCAGGGATGTACTGCAGCGGGCGGGGCATCCGGTCAATCCAATCAGAGCAGCGGATCGAGCGGATCTCTAAGCCGGGGGCCGGCTGCACACCCTGCGCCTCGAGGATCGCCTCTGTCGTCTCCTGCGGCGTGTCTCGCCGTTCGGCGTGCAAGAGCGTGGTCTGAGCTCCAGCCCGCTGGAAGGCCGCGGCAGCCTGCGTGACCTGGATGGACTGCGCTCGAACGCCAGGCAAGCGCGCGTTCGCGACGAGAACGAGGGGGCGTGTCATGAGAGCCTGTACCTCAGGGTCTTGTCGCTGCGTTCGATGTCCTTAGCGTCCTTGGGGATGTGGTACGCCAAGTTGCCCCCAACGGTAGGCTGCAGCAGACGCTCCTCCACGAGGAGGCCGTCGCCAGCCAAGCGATAGGTGCGCTCGAAGCGCGCCTCCGTCGCGGGCGTCCCGTCGCGATGAGCCAAGCCCGACTGGAGCCGAACCCCATCCGACAAGAGGTCCAAGCTCTGCTCGCGGTCAAAGGCCGTCGAGCACGCGCTGGAGCCAAACTCCATCACCCCCTTGCTGAGCGCTCTCAGCGGCCGCGAGAGCGCGCGGCCGGTCTCTCCTGCGCGCAGATCTGTGCGCGCGAGCCAGAGAGAGAAGCGGAGCTCCTTCTTCCCTGAGGCGAGCCCTCGAGAGAGGGAGAACCCACCAGACGCGCTGGTCCACTCTGCCTCTGCGGCCGCGTCATGACGGCGACGGCCCAAGAGGTCTTTGCCGTCAGACTTGCGGACGACCTGCAAGAGCCCACCATGCGGGCTGCCGTGGTGTACATTCCCTGGCGGCCTAGCGCCGCGCACCCAGGCAACGACCCCTGCGTCCTCGAGGCGGGCGAGGTCCGCGTCAGGGTAGTAGGCCACTTGGAGGTCGAGGCTCCCTGCAGGGTCTGGCTCCTCATGGGTGTCAGCGACTGCCATCGCCCGGTCAAGCTCTGGGACGCAGCGCGCGATCCAAGCCGCGTGGCCGGCCCAAAAGACTGGGCACTGATAGCTCTCCCCCTCTCCGTCCTCTGGCGCATGGCTGGAAGGGACCCCCTCGGGAGAGAGCCGCGCTACCCAAGCCCTGAAGGCCCGCGTCGCAGCCACGGCGAGCTCTACGCTGCCAAAGAGCGCGTGCCCGCGAGCGAACGTGAAGACGTCGAAGGGATGGGAGGCCACCTCATAGTGCGCGCCCCAGTACCAAGGCTTCGCCTCAACTAAGCCGCACTTGCGCCCGTCGGGTCCTTGGAGAGCCCTAAGGAAGGAGAGCCCACGTCGAATCGGGGGCGAGAAGATCGGGTCCTTCGGATCCCGCCCCAAGAGCTGAAGCGCCTCGATCAAGAAGCCCGTGACCCGCGACTGATAGAAAGCAGAGGCGTCCGCGCTCCCTGGATGCTCCGCTCCCCACTCGATGGGGTGGTATGGATAGGAGCCGTCGCTGAACTGGATCCCCTCCAAGACCCCGACGGCTTCGATCGCAGCCTTAGCGAGGACCTCGTCATTCTCTAGAGACCACGCGCCCGCGAGACCTGCGAGCCCCCAAGCGCGCTGCGCAGGGATCCCCTTATCCAGGACGGCGTAGCGCAGGTAGGTGCGCGCATGAAGCAGGCTCGCCGCCTGAAACGAGTCTCGATCCTCCCGGCTGAGCTCATCCCCCGCCTCACGAACGAGCTGCGCCAGAGCATCTGCGCAAGCGCCACCATCGATGACACTGTTTGAGCAGTTGAAGGGATCGTGCCGCCCAGGCCTGAAGGTGTAGCAAGGGCTGTTCGGCTCATTGACGAGGTTCGCCACCAAGCGACGCGCTTGCTGAGCTGCGACCGAGAGGAGCTCCTCAGGATCAGCGCTCGGGTCATAGCGGCGAAGAGCCAGCGCGAGCCCGATCACGCCAGCGCTCTTGCCCGTGTGCTCCACCCGGTGCTGCGGGCAAATGATCCTCCCCTGGCTATCTCGCAGGGAGAGCAGCCAGCGGAGGGTTCGGCCCAGGGGCTCGAGGATCGCAGGGGAGACAAGCACTCT
>Ga0208624_1000149_pt1 | contig 36523 bp, 33 predicted proteins | sample Knorr_S23_td_DCM_FD_185607 | JGI IMG/M metagenome (GOLD analysis project Ga0208624, IMG submission 185607) | Marine microbial communities from Southern Atlantic Ocean transect - Knorr_S23_td_DCM_ad_71m_LV_A (SPAdes) (version 2) | ecosystem: Environmental > Aquatic > Marine > Oceanic | place... | reverse complement strand
AATGGTCTTTAGGACGGTCACGGACTGTTGATTTTCTAGTAGGATAAACCTCTTAGCATTTTAACTTACGCCTTTTCTAGAGATACATTACACCCCGCATGGCGCGACTGAGCATTTTGGAATTCCCCGACCCAAGACTACGCAAGATCGCGTCGCCGATCACTGACGTCACGGGTAAAATCGCCACGCTAGCCGACGACATGCTTGAGACCATGTATGCAGCACCAGGAATAGGTCTCGCGGCATCACAGATCAACGTTCATCAGCGGTTAATCGTGGTGGATATCTCTAATGAAAAAAACGAGCCGGTCATTCTTATAAATCCGAAGATCATCGCCACCGAGGGCGAGCGGGAGGCAGAAGAAGGGTGTCTGTCTGTTCCAGGCTTTTATGAGCCAGTCACGCGGCCTGCTCGTATTGAAGTTGCAGCCATCAACCGAAATGGTGAGCCCTATACAATGGTGGCGGAAGGACTGCTGGCTGTTTGCATTCAGCATGAGATGGACCATTTGGAAGGACGGCTCTTCGTCGACTATATTTCCAACACAAAACGTCAAATGATCCGTAAAAAGCTTATCAAGCAGCAGCGACAACAGGCTTGAACGTTCTTTTTGCAGGCACACCAGAATTTGCAGCAGTCCATCTTGGCGCGCTCCTGGGCGCCACTCATGAAGTTACTGCCGTCATTACGCAACCAGACCAACTCGTTGGCCGTGGTCGCAAACTCGCACCGTCGCCGGTGAAGCGGCTTGCCCTCACGCACGAAATTCCCGTGATCCAACCGCAGCGCCTAAAGATCGATGACCTTTTACCTTTCCCCGCCGATCTTATGATCGTCGTGGCCTACGGCCAGATCCTCCGGACGGACGTGCTGACCTTTCCCAGCAGCGGTTGCGTCAATGTTCACGCGTCACTTTTGCCACGTTGGCGCGGCGCGGCACCGATTGCACGATCCGTACTTGCCGGTGATACAGAATCCGGTGTCTGTTTGATGCAGATGGATGAAGGCCTGGACACCGGAGACGTCCTAGCGCAAGTATCGACTTCTATTTCACCAGCCGATACTAGCGGCAGCCTTGAAGCAAGGTTGGGCGAACTCGGCAGCAGGCTGCTGGTCGAGTCCCTAAACACATTCGATACGCTGGTCCCTCTGCCCCAATCTTCAGTCGGGATGACGTATGCGACCAAGATCAAAACCGCTGAGGCGGCCATAGACTGGGATCTCCCGTCGGAGCAAGTGCGGGCCCACATTCATGGCTTCAATCCGCAACCTGGCGCCTTCAGTTTTCTAGGTGATCTCCGTGTGAAATTCTGGAGGTCCGATTCACTAGAAAATGAACATTCATCAGCGCCTGGCACGATTCTCGACATCAGCAAAGCCGGACTCAAAGTTGCGTGCGGATCAGGCGCCCTACTGGTCCACTCGCTGCAATTACCCGTTGGCAAGGGCCGTGTGCTCAAGGGCCATGAAATTCAAAACGTAACCCACCTGAAAGCGGGCGGGCGGTTTGCACGTCAATGAACGACTACCTCGATGCCGTCCAATCATTAATGGGTGTCACCCGCGAGGGCAGATCACTGGATGCCGCGCTCAAACCCGGCGCTTCCCCCCTCGCTAAGCAAATCTGTTATGGCGTGTTACGACACCATGAAGTACTGGACTACGATCTCGAAAGACTGCTTCGCAAGCCACTGCGAAAAAAGGACTTGGATGTTAGAACACTCCTGCTCATCGGCCTCTATGGTCTCGCGCATCTTCGCCAACCGGATCATGCCATTGTCAATCTCGCGGTGGAAACGACGCGGCATCTGAAAAAGGACTGGGCCAGCGGCCTCGTCAATGGTGTCCTGCGTCAGCAGATACGGTCGCAGAAGACGGTCGGTGCCACAGCGGACATTCCGATGCTTCCCAACTGGCTGGCACACCAGATCAATAGTGACTGGCCGGATGACTCAATCGAGATCACCAGCGCTTTTTCTGAAGCCCCGCCGATGACATTGCGAGTCAACACCTGCCGTACGACTAGAGAAAAGATGTTGTCGGCGTTAAGACAGGCTGACATCAGTTGTCACCCGGGATCACTATCGAACGATTGCATCTATCTTGACGTGCCTCACTCCGTCGCCGATATCCCAGGGTTCAGCGAAGGCCTACTGAGTGTTCAGGATGAAGGCGCACAGATGGCAGCCCCCCTACTGCAGGTTTCGGCGACAACATCCGTGCTTGATGCTTGTGCAGCCCCTGGTGGCAAAACCGGTCAGCTCGCCGAAAAAATGGGATTGCTAGGGGTGGGGCGGCTGACCGCAGTCGACGTCTCACCGTCCCGCATCGATATGATCAAAGACAATCTAACGAGATTACAAATGTCAGCGGAGCTCATCGTGTGCGATCTCGCCGAGCCATCTAAACTCACATCAGACGCGTTTGATCGTATTCTTCTGGATGCACCATGCTCGGCGGTCGGCGTCATTCGTCGTCACCCTGATATCAAGATGCTGCGTCGGCCAACAGATATTGCTAAGCTTGCTAACACCCAACACACTCTGTTGGCATCGGTATGGCGTCTGCTCAGAGACGGAGGCCTTCTTCTGTACACGACTTGTTCCATCCTGCACGCAGAGAATGATGAGGTGGTTGGACGATTTATTGAACAACATACCGAGGCCTCTGTAATATCCATCGACGCAAGCTGGGGTATCGCAACAGAGTATGGTCGTCAGCTGTTACCAACAACGTCAGCTCACGACGGTTTTTATTACTCGCTGATCGCGAGGAGCAAAAGACCATGAAGATCATCATTCTTGGCGCAGGTGAGGTAGGCGGAAACCTCGCCCAGAACCTGACAAAAGAAGCCAGCGACATCACTGTGATCGACAAGAACGCAGACAGATTGCGTGAGCTTCAGGATCGATTTGATATCCGAACCGTTCGCGGCATGGCCAGTCACCCAAATACCATGGCGCGGGCTGGCGCAGAAGATGCTGACATGGTCATCGCCGTTACCGATAGCGACGAAGTCAACATGGTCGCGTGTCAGATCGCCCATACCGTTTTTCATACGCACATGAAAATTGCCCGTATTCGATCCACTGAGTATTTGAATCTTGAGGAATCTGGTCTCTTTAGAAACGATGCGATGCCCGTCAACTTCATCGTTAATCCTGAAATTATTGTGACCCAGGACATCGTGCGATTAATTGAGCATCCGGGTGCCCTTCAAGTCATGAACTTCGCCGGTGGCAAGGTTCAGTTAGTGGGGATCAAAGCGTATTACGGCGGTGATCTAGTTGGTCAGGAACTGCGATTCCTGCGTCAGCATATTCCCACGGTGGATACCCGTGTCGCGGCCATTTTTAGACAGGGTCGACCTATCAAACCCGAGGGAACAACCGTTATTGAAGCCGACGATGAAGTCTTTTTTCTCGCAGCGACATCGGACATTCACGCGGTCATGAGCGAACTTCGACATGTTGAAAGACCCAATCGACGCATCATTATCGCAGGTGGCGGACACATCGGTCTTGGGCTGGCCACTACCCTCGAGCATCAGTATGGGGTTCGCATCATCGAACCCAACAAACAACGCTGCGAGGCGCTGTCGCAAAGTTTGGATCGCGCCATCGTGCTTGCTGGCGATGCTTCGGATCGAGAGCTGTTGTTGATGGAAAACATCGAAGAGACCGATGTGTTCGTCGCCGTCACCAACGACGACGAAGCGAACATCATGTCTTCCCTTCTTGCCAAGTCTCTGGGTGCCCGCAAAGTGATTACGTTGATCAACAATCCAGCATTCGTTGATCTAATCGAAGGGGGTGAGATCGATATCGTGATCTCTCCGCAACAAGCAACACTGGGAAGTATTCTGCAACATATTCGCAGGGGACGCGTGGTGACGGTCCATTCTCTCAGGAGGGGTGCTTCGGAGGCCATCGAAGCAAGTGCTCTGGGTGACCAGCGCACGTCCAGAGTCGTCGGCAAGACGATTGAAGAGATCAACCTTCCAGAGGGCACGACGATCGGCGCCATTGTTCGTGGAGATGAGGTGATCATTGCCCACGACGATGTAACGGTGGAGTCAGAAGATCATTTGATCCTGTTCCTCGTTGATCGTGAACGTGTCCCACAGGTGGAAAAGCTCTTTTCCGCCCCATTCAGCCTCTTCTAGGGACAGCGTCGAATGCCGCACCTGCGCATCGCGCTTAAAATTCTGGGAATCTTGTTGATCTTGTTCAGCGGCACATTGTTACTACCGCTGGGGGTCTCGTGGTTGTACGACGACGGCGTGCTTGTTGTCTTCAAAAACACGTTTCTGGTGACTTTCACTGTTGGGTTTCTACTGTGGCTACCGTTCGTCCGCGATCGGACAGAAATGCACATCAAAGACGGGTTTCTCGTTACATTTCTATTCTACCTGGCATTGGGGTTAGTCGGTGCACTGCCGTTCATTCAGGTCACCCATGTCGAGATTCCAGTCACTGACGCTATATTCGAGTCATTTTCAGGACTGACAACCACGGGAGCCACAGTGCTGACCGGTCTGGATCAGCTCCCGCCATCATTGTTGTTCTATCGACAGCAACTCCAGTGGCTTGGTGGTATGGGAATCATCGTGCTGGCCGTCGCGATTCTACCCATGCTCGGTATAGGTGGCATGCAACTGTACCGCGCAGAGACACCTGGACCCGTCAAAGACAGTAAACTCACCCCACGCATCAAACAGACGGCGATTGCATTGTGGTCTATCTACATTGGACTAACGGCCGCTTGCGCGCTGGGCTATTGGTTAGCGGGAATGTCGTTGTTTGACGCAATCTGTCACAGCTTCTCTACGGTCGCTATCGGCGGGTTCTCTACGCACGATGCGAGTATCGGCTACTTTGATTCCAGCGCCATCGAACTGATCGCCATCGTCTTCATGGTGCTGTCTGGCATAAATTTCGGCCTACATTTTTTTGCACTGAACGATCGCTCAGTGGCACATTACTTCAAAGACGATGAGGTCTTGTTCTATCTGAGCATCCTTGGCCTTTCGATTCTACTGGTCACCATGGTTCTGACCGCTCAGAGCGATCGAGCAATAGTCGAGGCATTTCGTGCATCGATTTTTCAAGTCGTCAGTGTCTTTACCACAACGGGATTCGTCACTGAAGATTTCTCAAAGTGGCCTAGTTTTCTGCCCTACGTGATCTTTTTTGGGGCGTTCACAGGTGCCTGCGCGGGCTCAACGGGCGGCGGCATTAAAGCCATGCGTGTACTACTGATTTGCAAACAGGGGTTACGGGAAACCTATCGTCTGATTCACCCGAATGCGATCTTTCCAATTAAGCTGAACAAACGACCTGTACCCAACAGGATTGTAGAGGCGATATGGGGTTACTTTGCCATCTACGTCATCGCATTCCTCTTTATGCATCTCGCCATGATTGCGTGTGGACTCGATTTCACCAGCGCATTTTCAGCCGTGGGCGCATCCATTAACAATCTCGGTCCTGGACTCGGTGATGTTGCAGCACACTATGGTCATATTAACGATCCCGCAAAGCTCATCTTGTGTTTCGCGATGATACTTGGCCGGCTTGAGATCTTTACCTTACTGGTCCTCTTCACACCCATGTTCTGGCGTCGGTGATTTGATAGCCGTAACATCGCGTTTCGTGGGGTCAATCAGTGGTAGGTCGAACTCTCACCCTTATAGTTATACAAACGAAATTCCCCAGACGGTCGTTCTTTGAACCGCTTGTATTCCCATTGATATTGCGCGGGTGCAAGTTGTACACACTGCTCAATACTTCGGTTTACACCGGCGAGTGCGGCTCGTGAGTTAGCGTCAAACACGGCCTCGTCAGCCGAAAGGAAATGCATAGTAAAGCCATCGTGACCTCGCACCATCGCAACGCTCAATACCTGCGGTCTCGATTTGCGAATCAAACGCATGACAAGACGATCAGTCAGGGCTTCATGTCCGAAAAACGGTGCAAACTCTCCGGTCGAGGGGACCTGATCTGGCAACACAACAACAACTTTTCCCTCCAGAAGACGCCGATACAGCGTCGCGAGGCCTGATCGCGTTGTCGGCACAAGCTCGTTACCCAAATTGCGACGCACTTTTTCCATTACCGGCCTCAGGGCCGGCCGTTTGGGGGGCTGGTAAAGCCCGGTTGATGGCAACCGGTTGGCGAAGTAGACATTCGCCAACTCCCAGTTGCCGAGGTGTGGCAGGAGTAGTAACAAGCCTCTTTCATCGTCGAGCGCATCCTGCAGTAGCTCCTCGCCTTCGATACGAGTAATCCATCGATCGATACGGACGGGATTTCCCAACCAAGCTGCCGGTGTCTCCATCAGCGTCTGTCCGGTGGCAGTCAGCGACGCGCGAGTCAGCGCCGATCGGTCCGTCTTCGACATTTCCGGATAGCAGATCTCAAGGTTAGTTTCCGTGACACGGTATGCACGCGACCTGAGCACGACGTGCAGACGTCCGATGAGCCCGCCGATCACCATCAACCATCGATGCGGTAAGGAGGCAATACCACGAAGAAACAGAAGAAGTATACGACCAGCCATCGTCAATCAACGTCGCTCAAGTTGACAGGAGATGTAACGATGACCACCGATCAAATGGTTGTTCACCAGACCACACGCCTGCATAAATACATAAAAGATCGTTAGTCCGACAAATTTAAACCCTTGTCTCTTGAGAGATCCGCTAATGGTCGATGACACCGCTGTCGACGTCGGGACCTGCTTCTCCGAGCGGTTCAGACCCTCGGTGGATCTATAGTCACCAAACGACCAGATGTAGTCCACAAAATTGATGCCCTGCTGACACATGGCCAGCATCGCCCTCGCATTAGAGACCACCACCGTGATTTTCTGTCGATTTTCGATAATGCTCGGGTCCGCCAAAAGATGCTGTATTTTCTTGTTGTCTAACCGTGCGATCGGATCAACACCAAAGTCATCAATCACACCTTCCGATACCTAACGCGTTTCCATTTCCTGAGTACGGTGATCCGTCTCAAAGCTACCTGAGCAGCTTACAATAAGGGACCCTCAAACAACGCTCTGCCATCAAAACAGGGCACACCCCATTCATTGTCATAATAATCCAGGTACAACGGGTCAGCGCCGCGCCAGGCAAAACGTTACCGAGGACCAGATACCACGCGTTGCAGTATCCCATGAAATGATCAATCGCCATGTCGCATTATGTATACTTCGCCCTTTTTAACCTTCCGCTTCCGATAACATCCGGTGGCGGCTATTCCCTGGTGGATTTAACTGGTAGCTGCCATGACCGGACCTACATTTCAGGATCTGATTCTGCTTCTGCAACAATTCTGGGCGGAGCGAGGTTGCGTCATCATGCAACCTTACGACATGGAGGTCGGTGCTGGCACATTCCATCCGGCAACATTCCTTCGTTCTATTGGTCCCGAGAAATGGCGGACAGCCTATGTACAACCCTGTCGTCGTCCGACAGACGGGCGTTATGGGCAGAATCCGAACCGTTACCAATACTACTATCAGTTTCAGGTCCTACTGAAACCTTCACCGTTGGACATTCAAAACCTTTACCTCGAGTCCTTGACGCACCTGGGAATCGATGTTCGCGAGCATGATATCCGCTTTGTCGAGGATAACTGGGAATCGCCCACTCTAGGCGCCTGGGGTCTTGGCTGGGAGGTCTGGATGGATGGCATGGAGATTACACAGTTCACGTATTTTCAACAAGTTGGCGGTCTACCCTGTTATCCGGTCTCTGGTGAAATTACCTACGGCCTAGAGCGGCTCGCTTTGTACCTGCAGGGCGTTGAGGACTTCAAGGAGTTAGTCTGGTCAAGGCAAGGGAATGACATCATTACCTACGCTGATGTGTTTCATCAGTATGAAGTCGAGATGTCGTCATTTAACTATGACGAATCCAATGTCGAAGCGCTCTTCACATGGTTCGACCAGTACGAGGCGGAGACCCTAAGATTGCTTGAAGCAGCGCTCCCCCTCGCCGCCTACGAATATGTAATGAAAGCCTCACACGTCTTCAATCTATTGGACGCTCGCCATGCCATCTCTGTGACCGAGCGACAACGTTATATTCTCCGGGTGCGCGATCTGTCTCGCGCGGTTGCGGAAGCCTATCTGCGCTCTCGCGCAGAACTCGGCTTCCCGCTTGCAGATACCGATACCCGAAAGGTCTTCGAGCAGGAGGTGATCGCCGATGCCTAGCGAAGACCTCCTGATTGAAATTGGTACAGAGGAACTCCCCCCGCGGTTACTCATGACCGCCGCAGCGTCTTTCTCCGACCGACTCAGCACCGCCTTGGAAAGTGCACATCTCGGTAACGACAGCGTTGTCTACTATGCAACACCAAGAAGACTCGCCGTGATAATCAGGAATCTCGTTGACACGCAGCCAGAACAACATGAGATCCGCCGAGGTCCTGCAGTGGCCGCAGCTTACGACGAGGATGGCCAGCCAACCAAGGCGGCTTTGGGTTTCGCCCGGTCTTGTGGTGTTGATGTTAGCCAATTGGGCCGACTAGAAACCGATAAAGGTCATTGGTTACAGTACGAAGCCGTACGGCCTGGATCACCCATGACAGCACTCATCGGCGATCTCGTAAACGATGCGATCAGTGGTGTCACCACTGAACGCGCGATGCGTTGGGGCAGTCAACGGACGGAGTTTATCCGTCCGGTCCACTGGGTGTCGCTTATCTATGGGAGCGAAGTGGTAGAAGCGGAAATACTGGGGCTATCAACGGGTGATCGCAGTCGCGGACATCGCTTTATGGACAGCGGAGTGTTCAGCCTAGCGCACGCATCAAGCTACCTCGAAACGCTACGTGCACACTACGTGATCGCTGATCCCACGGAGAGACGAGCAACGATCGAACAGCAGTTACATCAGATCGCGATTGAACTTGAAGGCGATGTCGTCATTGATCCAAAGTTGCTTGACGAGGTCACCGCATTGGTCGAATGGCCTGTAACGCTTGCGGGTCGGTTCAATTCAGACTTCTTATCAGTTCCCGCAGAGGTACTGATTTCAGCAATGAAGAAGCATCAACGCTACTTCCATGTCGAGGACCAGGAAGGCGCTCTCATGCCAGTCTTCCTGTTCGTAGCCAATCTTGAAAGCACACACCCGCAAACAGTAGTGGCCGGGAACGAGCGTGTTATCTCGCCCCGACTTGCGGACGCGCGGTTTTTTTTCCAACAGGACCAGAAGACATCATTATCAAGTCGACTAACCAAACTAAAAAAGGTCGTTTTCCAGTCAGAACTTGGTAGCTATGAGGCCAAGGCTCATCGAATAGCGGCTTTTGCAGCCCATATAGCAAAACGTTTAGGTCGCGATCCTGATCTGGCACACCGCGCCGGATTACTTTGCAAGTGCGACCTTGTGACAGACATGGTCGATGAATTCCCAGATCTGCAGGGTGTGATGGGTGGTTACTATGCGTCGTCAGATGGTGAGAGCGCAGAGGTCAGCCAAGCCATTGCAGAACATTACCTGCCCATAAAGTCTGGCGGCGATCTACCTGAATCGCTCCTGGGTGCCTGTGTTTCTATCGCTGATAAACTGGATACTCTGGTTGGGCTTTTCGGTATCGGACAACCGCCCTCTGGGTCTCGAGATCCTTTTGCACTCCGACGACAAGCACTCGGTGCGATGCGGATCTGTATTGAGCGCCGACTCCGTCTCGATATTCGTGATCTGGTAACCTACGCATGTCAGGTCTTCGATGAAGATACCAACATTGTCCTTGAAGTCGGTGGCGACGACTTGGTCGATACCATCCTCGATTACATGATCGAAAGACTGGAAGTCGCCTACACGGATCGCGGCATGCCGGTAGAGGTTTTTCGCGCGCTGCGTGGCAGCAAGAGCTTTACCACTGATCTTCATGCATTGGACGCTCGGCTAAGCGCATTACAGTCCTTCCAAACGCACGGGAGCGCACGCGCAGTTGTTGCCAGTAATAAACGAGTTTCCAATATTCTACGAGACAGCGTAGGAGAGCATGGTCCGGTTGATCATAATCTGCTGACCGAACCGGCTGAGGTGACTCTGGTGTCTGAGATCAACCGAATATCTGATCGTCTGGAAACATCCAACTACGACGATTCATTTACACTGATTGCAGAGATACAGCCTGCGATTGATCAATACTTTGAAGTAGTCATGGTTATGGAGGATGACAGCAAGCTTCGGGAGAACAGACTATCTACCCTCCATCATCTCAAGTCACTGTATCTTGTTGTCGCAGACTTCGCTGCACTCCAGTGGTAGCTGAACCCCACGACGTTCAACTGGTGATACTGGACCGAGACGGCGTGATAAATCACGACTCGCCGGACTACATCAAAAATGCCGATGAGTGGTATCCGATCGATGGCAGTATTGACGCGATTGCCAAACTCTCTCAGGCTGGGATCGTTGTCTGTATCGCCACCAATCAGGCGGGTATTGGTCGCGGTTTGTTTACTGAGGAAGACCTGGACGACATTCACAAGCGCCTCCTCAAAGAGGTTGATGCAGCCGGCGGCACCATTACGCACATCGCGTTTTGTCCCCATCATCCCGACGAACGCTGTCGATGCCGGAAACCGGCGCCTGGCATGCTAATTCAGCTTGGAAGGGTCACAGGCCTTTCTATCGCGGGCCAACCCTTTGTCGGTGATTCCGAGAAAGACGTCGAAGCAGCCAATGCGGCAGGATCAATGCCGATTATTGTCCGCACCGGTAATGGTGTGACAACTGCCCGAAAATACCCTCGAGTTCAGGCGTTTGACGATCTGGCGATGTTCGCGGACTGCGTGATCTCAAACCGTACCTGACCAGACCGATTATACGTCGAGGTTCACTACCGAGAGTGCGTTGTTGACGATGAAATCCTTTCGCGGCTCGACTTTCTCACCCATCAACGTCGTGAACATCTGATCCGCGGCAATCGCATCCTCTATGCTGACACGGAGCATGGATCTGACTTGAGGATCCATGGTGGTTTCCCAGAGTTGATCCGGATTCATTTCACCAAGCCCTTTGTAACGTTGACGTGTCTGTCCTCTCAAAGCCTCGGATTCAAGCCACAGCAATGCAGACTTCAGAGAATCGACGCTATGGGACTTTTCTCCTTTTCCGACACTAGAGCCCTCTGCGACCAACTCATTGATTTCCTTACCAAAAATCGCAAACTTTGCATAGTCCTGGGACGAGAAAAAATCCGCCGTAAGAACATACTGACGTCGAACACCGTGATTAACCACCGTTACCTCGGGATAGAATAAATGCCTTTCACTATCCTCTAAGATATCGATATGGTATTGCGCGTGCGAATCGCTGAATGATGACACTCGCTCTTCGAGCATGGCCGTCCACTGTGCCACAGCATCCCTGTTAGACATAGCCTCAACATCAAACATGGGAATATAGAGCAACTGCTCAACAACCTCAGGAGGGAATACACGCTCCAGGCGTTGAATGTGATCCATCACACCGTAGTAGCGTTCGGTCAGTTCCCGAAGCGCATCCCCCTCCAAGGTTGTGCCATTGTGCGTGGTCAAGCTGGAATCCTGCAAAGATAGCGCCACAATGTGGTTTGTCATCTCGTTCTCATCTTTGATGTATCGCTCCGACTTACCCCGTTTCACCTTATACAGCGGCGGTTGCGCGATCAGCACATGACCCCGTTCGATAAGTTCTGGCATGTGTCGGAAGAAAAACGTCAATAACAACGTTTTGATGTGAGCGCCGTCCACGTCAGCATCACACATGATGATGATGCGATGGTATCGCAGCTTATCTGCGTCAAACTCATCGCGCCCGATACCACAGCCCAGAGCGGTAATCAGCGTCCCCACTTCCGCGGACGACAGCATCCTATCAAAACGAGCCTTCTCAACATTTAATATCTTGCCTTTCAAGGGCAAGATCGCTTGAAACCGTCGGTCACGACCCTGCTTGGCAGAGCCCCCGGCTGAATCTCCCTCTACGAGATAGATTTCTGAGAGTGCAGGGTCCTTCTCTGAACAATCCGCTAATTTCCCAGGCAACCCCGCAATGTCGAGCGCGCCTTTTCGACGGGTCATCTCGCGCGCTTTCCGTGCAGCATCGCGCGCTCTCGCGGCATCAATGATCTTCTGGGCGATTGCGCGCGCTTCCTGCGGATTTTCAAGGAGATAGTCGGAGAACGCCTTGCCCATTCCTTGCTCAACGGCTGTTTTTACTTCCGATGATACAAGTTTATCTTTGGTCTGGGAGGAGAACTTAGGTTCTGGTACTTTGACAGAAATAATCGCAGTCAGTCCTTCTCGAGCATCGTCACCCGTCGGGGCAACCTGCGCCTTCTTGCTGAGCCCCTCATGCTCCATGTATTGATTCAACGTGCGCGTCAGGGCTGCACGGAAACCCTGCAAATGTGTTCCCCCGTCACTCTGAGGTATGTTATTCGTGTATGCGAATACGCTCTCTTGGTAAGAATCGTTCCACTGCATGGCGACTTCCACACCAATTTCATCATCCTGAATCGCTGAAAAATGAAAAATTTGGTTCAGGGCGTCTTTATTCTCATTCAAGTGCTCCACGAACATTCGCAATCCACCTTCGTACATGAAGTTATCTTCCTTCCCTGTACGTTCGTCTTTCAATGTAATAGAGATTCCAGCATTAAGAAACGAGAGCTCACGCAGTTTTTTGGCGAGCACCTCGTAGTGGAACTCGATGTTGCTGAAAGTCTCTGCAGAAGGCTTGAAGCGGCAGCGGGTGCCGGTTTGCGTGGTGTCCCCAACAGCCGCAAGAGGAGCAACCGGGACGCCATGATGGTATTCCTGTTCCCAGATCTTGCCATCTCGCCAGATCGTCAAACGAAAGATCTCCGATAGCGCATTTACCACGGAAACACCTACACCATGGAGTCCACCAGACACCTTGTAGTTACTATTGTCGAATTTACCACCGGCGTGCAGAACCGTCATGATCACCTCGGCAGCAGACTTACCTTCTTCTTCATGGATATCAGTGGGTATTCCACGCCCATCGTCGGTAACCGTCACTGATTCATCTGGATGGACCGTTACCGTGATGCTGCTGCAGTGTCCCGCCAGCGCCTCGTCGATCGCATTATCGACCAGTTCCTGGACCATGTGATGCAACCCCGTACCATCGTCAGTGTCACCGATATACATCCCCGGTCGTTTTCGAACCGCATCGAGGCCCTTCAGGACCTTAATGCTGGTAGAGTCGTAACTATCGTTGTTTTCGCTCATTCGTTTACTCTGTCAAAAGCACCTTGTTTCACGTGGAACATTAGAGATTCACCCCGTAATGGAAATAAAGTCCTCAGCTGTTCAGACTCGATTCCCGTCGCGATGACCTGAGCACCACGCTCAGTCAATAGGCGTGCAATGCGCCCACTGAAGTCTCCATCCAGCTCCGACAACAGGTCATCAACCAGATAGATCGGAGGTGATTGGCCTACATCGACCTGCTGATCCTGTTGCAGCTTTCCCTGAGCCATAAGCATACACCACGCCAGGGTTTTCAGCTCTCCCCGAGAGCATTCCGTCGAAGCGTGCTGACCATTAACGCGCACTTGAATATCTGCTCGGTGTGGACCACGATGGGTTTGACCTCGATCCTGATCACGCGATTGATCCGCCTCCAGTTGAGACAGAAGATCACGATCCTCCGGCCAACCACGCAAGTATGAACAATCGATCCTGAATCCAGGCATCACCAATCGACACACATCTGTAAGTACCCCCTGATATTCGTAAAAGTAGCGTGAACGTCGGTGATCCACTTGCTCTCCCCACCGACACAGCTCTTTATCCCACACCTCAACTGCTGTCGAGCGCTGTTTCAATACCTGGTTTCTTTGTTTCAAGCATCGACTAAAGTTCCTCCAGATAGCTTCGAAACCGCGTTCCACGTGGAACACCCCCCAATTAAGGAAACGCCGCCGCCCGTCAGGAGGCCCTGAAACCAGATTAGAGGTTTCTGGGCCCATCAGCACCGTGGGCATCAGTCTTGTTAATCGAGACAATTCCCCAACATCCTCACCGTTAATCCGACACATTCGCTGACCGTCGTTACTTCGGCTCACCCCCATCGAAACAGGCTGATCGGCCAACTCCCCACGAACTGTAACGGCCTGATGGTCGTGTTCGACAATAGGTGACAGACGAGGCGTTCGGAACGAACGTGCCATTCCCAGAAAGTAAGCAGCTTCCAGCAAACTCGTCTTGCCACTGCCGTTATGTCCATAGACCAGATTAATGCCGGGCGATAGTTCTAAACTGGCTTCAGTGATGTTTCTAAAATGATGAATCGAGAGCCGTTTCAGACTCATAATTTCATCGGCATGACCACATACACAGATTGCTCATTATCCGGAGACTCGATCAATGCTGGACTATTGGCATCGTTGAGCGTGACTCTCACTTCTTTGCCCTCAGCAACACCCAAAGCGTCGAGCAGATAGCCCACGTTGAAACCGATTTCGAGCTCGACACCTCCATAGTCAACACTCACAAGCTCCTCAGCTTCCTCCTGTTCGGGATTGTTCGCCGAGAGCTGGATCTGCTGATCGGAGATATTCAACCGAATACCGCGAAACTTCTCGTTGGACAAAATTGCCGTCCTGCTCAAAGCTTGCCGAAGGACTTCCCTTTCTGCAGAGATCACCTTATTTCCATCCTTCGGAATCACACGGTTATAGTCTGGGAACTTACCATCAACTAGTTTTGTCGTTAGGGTCATTTGCGATGCGCGAGCGCGCATATGATTAGAACCCAGGGTTATATCTACATCCCCGTCTTCGTCTGAAAGCATCCTTTGTAGCTCCAGGATGCCTTTTCTCGGAATGATCACCTGTTTAACGTCCGAGACACCATGATCCAGCGTTAGAACACTGGTCGCCAACCGATGGCCGTCTGTCGCGACGACGCGGACACCATCTCCCGAAATCTCAATCAACATGCCATTCAGAAAATAACGAACATCCTGTTGCGCCATGGCAAACGCGGTTCGATCCAGCAGCTGTTTGAATGCTGCTGCGGAAACCTTCACCGTCGCCTCAACTTCAGAAGTGTCTACGGTTGGAAAGTCGCTTGCAGGTAACGTGGACAAATTCGATTTGAAGCGACCTGAGATAATCTGCAATCGTTGTTCGTTCAGCGCAAAACTGACTTCTGACTCATCTGGCAGCTGACGAACAATATCCATTAGCTTCCTAGCCGGTACCGTCACTTCCCCCGAGTCCTCGACACTCGCATCCATATGGCCCTGCATCTCCACCTCAAGATCAGTACCGGTCATAGACAGCTGAGCGCCCTCAGCCCGCATCAGCACGTTCGATAACACAGGCAACGTCTGACGACGCTCAACGACACCCGCCACCTGCTGAAGCGGCTTAAGCAACGTTTCTCGATTAATGCTGATTTTCATGGACGCGATTTTCTCTGTGAGTAAGTACTAGCTATCAAGTAACGGCCCTGTTGCTGAGCCTATTAGGCCGTGAGCGTACGCATCAGATTGCTGTAGTCTTCTCGGATTGTCCGGTTCGACTCACGCAACTCATCAATTCTACGACAGGCATGCAGCACAGTGGTATGGTCTCGACCGCCAAAATTCTGCCCAATCTCCGGCAAACTATGACTGGTCAGCTCCTTTGACAGTGCCATTGCAACCTGTCGAGGACGTGCCAATGAACGCGATCGCTTTGGCGAGTGCATATCACTGACTCGAATGTTGTAGTAGTCCGCAACGGTGCGCTTGATGTTTTCAATGCCAATTTGTCGGTCAGCGATGGCGACAAGGTCCTTAATGGCACCCTTGACCTGCTCCAGCGTAATCTCGCGCCCGGTAAAGCTTGCGTTGGCCACCACACGTTGCAACGCCCCTTCAAGTTCGCGGACATTCGCACGTATATGCTCAGCAATAAAGAAAGCAGCTTCATTAGGAAGGTCAACGCGCTCGAGCTCTGCCTTCTTTTTAACAATCGCGACCCTGGTTTCCAGCTCAGGTGGATCCAGCGGGGCTGTCATACCCCACACGAAACGACTCTGGAGACGCTCTTCAAGCCCCTCCACTTCCTTCGGGTAACGATCGCAGGTCAAGACGATCAGACTACCATTTTCCTGCAACCTGTTGAAAACATGGAAAAATTCTTCCTGTGACTTAGGTCCCTTAGCAAGAAACTGAATGTCGTCCATCAGAAGCACATCCACCTTTCGGTAGTACTCCGTAAACTCGTTCATCGCGCCGCGCTCAATCGCACTGACCATGTCCTCCATAAATCGTTGAGAGTACATGTAGGCCACATTGATGCCTGGATGTCGGTCGAGAACCGCATTCCCAACCGCATGCATCAGGTGCGTCTTGCCAAGCCCAACACCCCCGTAGAGGAGCAGACACTTATAGGTCGCCGCACCCATATTTTCCGCAACATGCAGCGCGGCCGCTCGTGCCAGCTCATTAGAGCTGCCTTTAACGAAAGTCTCGAACGTAAATTCCTTGTGCAACTCCAATAAGGGAGAAAAGCTCTCTTGTGGGCGACGACCGGATGCGGGCCCATCTTCAAAATCGCTAAACGTACCTATCGTCAAGGTGACGACAAAATCCTCGAGCAGACTTTCAATCCTTGACAGGAAGTTCTCCGACACCTGCTCACGGATATATCTATTCGGTGCAAGTAATCGGACCGTTCTTTGCTCAGAATCCAAATCCGCATGCAGCGGTTTGATCCACGTATTAAATTGAATGGGCGACAGTTCACCCTCAAGTATCGTGGTGCATTGTTGCCAGATTGTAACCGCCACAGGCCCTCCGTCGAGGGGAATCAGAAGCGACACATCAACAATCAGGCCTCATCATGAGCCCTCTTGAGGACATGTCGCTAGGAATGAAAAGGGACACCAATAGTAACCCTATCCGCAGTCCGAAAGAAAGCACAGTGGACAAATCAATTATCTTAACTATCAAGGGCTTAGCGGCTAAGTTCGGGACTTTTTGGTTATTAATCTGTGTATATGCTGTGGATAAGTTTTATGCTATCAAACGGTCGCAAACAATCACCCGATTGGTCCCTGGATATTCACAAGGTACCGTGACATTTCACACGCCTTACTCACATCCTTCTCATTCCACTAACTCATTGATTTCGATTCGGAAGATCCAATAACCCACCGTTCAACGAGGATTAATAACACTATTAATAACAAATTTTCTTATATATCTATTTATATGACAGGACGTGACTATGTGGATACATGAACCTTAGGCAGCGTCATTGGTTGAGAAGAGACCCTAAAAATTGACGCTATGAACATCACCACATAGAATGCGCGTCCTGAAATACCTCATCGAGTCTGGCACCCATGAAACGAACGTTCCAGCCCAGTGTAATTAAGCGCAAGCGAACCCATGGGTTTCGCGCCAGAATGGCGACAAAAGGCGGCCGTAAAGTCTTGAACAGGCGTCGGGCGCGCGGCAGAAAGGTGCTATCCGCCTGATCTTTCCATTGGGACTGTTCAAGTCCGAGTCGTCTTGAGAGGACCTGTGTCGTCGTCGGCATCATTCGGTTCGGAACGACGTTTGACCCACAAGTCGGAGTACGATTGGGTGTTTAACCAACCTGATTTTCGGATCAGACGAAATTCCTGCACTATCCTGGCCCGGCATACCAGTTTGGAGTTCACCCGACTCGGTGTCATTGTCGGTAAACGTTGCGCTCGTGCCGCAGTGGTGCGTAATCGGATTAAGCGGATCATCAGAGAATCGTTTAGAACAGAGGATTTTGAGGGAACACTGCTGGATATCATTGTGATCGCCCAGCCTAGCGCAGCGACGCGGTCTACTCGGGAGCTTTCGGATATATTGAGGGAATCGTGGCGCCAACTATCTCTTTAGAAAAACGATATCAGCACAGTCCAGTTGTTCGCCTGTTGAACGGGCTGATCAGATTCTACCAGCTCTGTATCAGTCCGTACCTGGGTTCAAATTGTCGTTACCAGCCCACCTGTTCGGAGTATGCGAAGGAAGCGCTGATCCATCACGGTCTGTTTCGCGGTGGCGGGTTGGCCGTTCGGCGGGTGTGTTCATGCCATCCATTCTCGCCTGGTGGTTATGATCCAGTTCCCGAGGCTCGACCGAATGCTGATTGCACGGACAGGGAGTGTCTCTAGTGGACATACAACGGGTTCTCATTCTGGTGGGCCTTGCTGCGACTGCTTACCTTTTGATCCTCGCATGGAACGAAGACTATGGCGGTGAAACCTCAGTGCCTGTCACACTCGGCGATGCCCCCTATGACGCGGTAGGTGAATTGGCAGAGTCAGAGTTACCGCGGGGTATGCTCCCGGACCCTCAATCGCAGATTCCTCAGCTTGAGACCAAAAATGGATTAGATGTTCCTGAACTAGCGTTGACTCAACCCGATATACAGCAAGTTACGCAGACCAGGCTGGGGCGATATATCGAAGTCAGAACCGATATTCTGGAAATGACCATCGACTTGAAAGGCGGCGATATTGTAACTGCGAACCTCCTTGCTTACCCTCAAAGCATCGACAGTGAACTACCCTTTATTCTCATTGATCCCCGGAACAGCTATGCCGCTCAGAGTGGATTGATTGGTCCTGATGGTATCGATAGTGGACCCGCGCGTGCGCAATATCAAAGTGATTTCGATGTCTATGAACTGGTAGATGATTCGCTTGTCGTCGTACTCCGAACAGACCGTCTTCCTTCTGGTGTAGAGATTGAGAAGCGGTTTACGTTTCGTCGAAGCGATTATCTCGTTGACGTGTCGTATCACGTTGATAATCGCTCTTTGGAACCATGGCAGGGCGCCGTCTATGCTCAGATTAAACGGGACGGGAATGAGCCTTTGATGTCCGATGATGTGGGCATTGGCATGCAATCCTACACAGGTGGTGCTGTATTCCGTTCGGATACGCCCTACCACAAGTTGTCGTTTGGCGACATCGAAGATGAGCGTTACCAATCAGAGGAAACCGGTGGCTATATGGCGATGGTCCAACACTACTTCCTCAGTGCATGGATTCCTGACCAGTCTACTCGGGCTGTCTATTACGGGCGGCAACTGTCTGATAGCGTCTATTTGTTTGGATTTACGTTGCCGCTCTGGCAGGTCTTGGCGGGCGAAGAGTCCGAGCAGACTGTCTCATTCTATGTCGGACCCAAGGACCAGTACCGGCTCCAAGAGATCGCAGAAGGACTTGATCTGACGGTCGATTATGGATTCCTGTGGTGGTTGGCCCAACCTTTGTATTTTGTACTCTACTCGATTCATAGCGTCGTTCAGAACTGGGGTGTTGCCATCATCCTGCTGACGGTGACGGTAAAACTGGTGCTTTATCCTCTGTCAGCAGCTGGTTTTCGCAGCATGGCCAAGCTGAAGAAACTGCAGCCAGAGATGGCTCGCCTCAAAGAGAGATATGGCGATGATCGCCAGAAGTTCACAGAGGAGATGATGGCGTTGTACCGCAAGGAAGGTGCGGATCCGATACGAGGCTGTTTCCCTTTGTTGCTGCAAATGCCTGTTTTTTTGGCGCTGTTCTGGACGCTCATGGAGAGTGTTGAGCTCCGTCAGGCGCCATTTGTCGGCTGGATCCAGGACTTGTCAGCCATCGATCCCTATTTTGTCCTGCCCATCCTGATGGGTATCTCCATGTACATCACGACGGCCTTACAACCAGAACCACCAGACCCTATGCAGGCGAAGGTCTTCAAGATCATGCCGGTCGTGTTTACGCTCTTCTTCCTCTGGTTCCCAGCGGGTCTTGTCCTCTATTGGGTTGTCAATAACGTACTGTCGATTCTGCAACAGTGGTACGTGAATCGGCAGATCGAGCGAGAAGGTTAGGACGTTCGGTCGGTTAATGCTGCCAATCTAATAATCGTGCAGAGTTCACCAGATACGATCGCGGCTATCGCAACCCCACCCGGCAGAGGTGGCATCGGTGTAATTCGAGTCTCTGGGGCGCTTGCGCCGTCGATTGCGGAAGCGCTCGTGGGCCAGTTACCTGAGCCTAGACTCGCCACCCTGGTCACCTTCCGTGAGGAAGATGGCGCCGCGATTGATCAGGGATTGATCTTATTTTTCCCTGGAACCGCGTCCTTCACTGGTGAACCCGTACTTGAGGTTCACGGGCATGGTGGGGTTGTTGTCATGGATCTGCTTTTGCAGCGTGTTTTGTCGTTGGGAGCGCGACCAGCGCGAGCAGGCGAGTTTACAGAGCGCGCATTTCTCAATGACAAGATTGATCTGGCACAAGCGGAAGCAGTTGCCGACCTGATTGATAGCGTTAGTGAAGCCTCCGCGCGTTCAGCAGTCCGATCTCTCTCGGGCGATTTTTCTGCGTGTCTGGGCGACATCACCGAACAACTGATTAAATTGCGAGTATATCTCGAAGCGGCGATCGATTTCCCGGAGGAGGAGATCGATTTCCTGGCAGACAAAAGCATCGTAACTCGACTCAATACAATTAGCGCATCACTCGATAACATTCGCCAACGAGCAGGTCAGGGTGCAGTGTTGAGAGAAGGCGTATCGCTCGCGATCGTCGGTCCTCCTAACGCTGGTAAGTCTAGCCTGATGAATCGTCTATCCAGGCAAGACATTGCCATTGTTAATGAACAGGCGGGGACGACCCGTGACATTCTGAGGGAGCAAATTGTTGTTCACGGAATACCCATTGAACTCGTGGACACCGCGGGCATTCGGTCTACGTCCGATGCCGTTGAACGGGAAGGTGTCCAGCGCGCGTTGGCGGAGCTTGCCAGGGCTGATATTGCGCTTTTGGTCTTTGATCATTCGCTCGGTCAGCATGGTGTAATTTCGGCGATGGGTGACCTGCTGGCTTCGATTGGTTCTGCAGTTGAGGCATTTCAGGGTGTGCTGATTCTAGTCTTGAACAAAAAAGATTTAGTGCGTGTCGACACAGGTCGGGAGGCAGTTCAAGATATTCTAAGCATCTGCCCTCAGATCAATGAAAGAGTGAGTATTTCAGCGGCTACTGGTGAGGGTCTGGAGCGGCTCTTTGATGTTATTGCGCAAAGCGCCGGACTGACGACAACCGTAGAAGGCGTCTTCATGGCGAGGCGTCGACATCTTGTAGCGCTCGACGAGGCTGCCGCCTGCGTGCGTGCAGGCCAAGCGCAGCTGGCGGTGAATGCAGCCGGAGAATTACTAGCGGAAGAGTTGCGAGAAGCACAACGCTATATTGGAGAAATCACAGGGGATTTCACGAATGATGACCTCTTGGGTCGCATCTTCTCCAGTTTCTGTATTGGTAAATAGCTGTTCACGAAGATTTGGGTCCTGAGATCCTTGGTACTGGCCGTCAGGGCGCCTTCGTTTACTTCCCGCAGGTCGTCCGTATACTGGCCGTCTCACCGGATCAACTGGATAAAAGAGATTATGGAAGGTCTTAGCGATGGATTTTGATGTCATCGTTGTCGGGGGTGGCCATGCGGGTACTGAGGCCGCATTGGCGGCTAGTCGGCGAGGCGCTTCTACGTTGCTGCTGACCCAAAATATAGAGACAGTGGGACAGATGTCCTGCAATCCTGCCATTGGCGGCATTGGAAAGAGCCATCTTGTCAAAGAGATTGATGCGTTGGGTGGCGCGATGGCGCTGGCTGCAGATGCTGCAGGTATCCATTTTCGTGTATTGAACGCTCGGAAAGGTCCGGCCGTCAGGGCCACTCGCGCTCAGGCGGATCGTGCACTGTACAAAGGAGCTATTCGGGCTTTCGTTGAGCAGGCGGCGAACCTTCGCCTGTTCCAGCAGCCGGTCGACGACCTGCTTATTGAAAAGGATGGCGTGAAGGGGGTCGTGACATCCAGTGGTCTGACCTTCTATGCCAAAACTGTCATTTTGACGGTTGGTACTTTCCTGGGTGGCATCATGCATGTTGGAATGCAGCAACAACCCGGGGGGCGTGCTGGCGATGCACCCTCCAATCGGTTGGCAGAGAAGCTACGCGCTCTGCCGTTCAGAGTGGATCGTCTCAAGACGGGGACGCCACCGAGGATCGATGGCAAAACTGTCGATTTCAGTGCCCTGCAGCGGCAACCCGGCGATACGCCTCGCCCTGTAATGTCGATGATGGGTGCGCCCACGGATCATCCAGCTCAGGTGGCCTGTCATATTGCAAAAACATCTGAACGGACGCACGACATCATCCGTGCAGGGCTTGCTCGATCCCCATTGTACAGTGGTGTTATAGAAGGGGTGGGCCCCCGGTATTGCCCATCGATTGAGGATAAGGTCGTGCGGTTTGCAGACAGGCCATCGCACCAGATTTTTATTGAACCGGAAGGGCTGGGCACGTCTGAGTTATACCCCAACGGGATCTCCACCAGTCTTCCTTATGATGTACAGCTGGACCTGGTGCGAAGTATTGACGGCTTTGGTGAGGCCCATATCACGCGGCCCGGCTATGCGATCGAGTATGATTTTTTTGATCCCAGGGATCTGAAACGATCACTCGAAACGTCATTTGTTGATGGGTTGTACTTCGCCGGACAGATCAACGGCACGACCGGGTATGAGGAAGCCGCAGCCCAGGGTCTTATTGCTGGAATTAACGCCGCCGCATCGGCGCTTGACCTGGAAAGTTACACCCCTGATAGGAGTGAAGCCTATATCGGTGTGCTCATCGATGACCTGATCACCCTTGGTACGCGAGAGCCGTATCGTATGTTTACCAGCAGAGCCGAGTACAGACTGGTACTGAGACAGGACAACGCAGACCGACGGTTGACCGAGAAAGGCCGGGCCTTGGGGCTGATCGGTGAACAGCGATGGACACAGTTCCAGAGGAAAATCGCTTTAATAGATGCACGAACGGAAGCGATGCACGCACACTGGATACAATCCGGTGACCCATCGGTTGAATCGCTGTTAGGACAAGCCTTGTCGCACGAGTACAGTCTTGCGGACCTGGTGAGGCGACCGGGCATCAGTCTTCAGGATCTGGCTGAGGCCGCTGAATTGATGTGGCCGGAGTCAGAGGTGAACGAACAGGTAGAGATCGACCTTAAGTATGAAGGCTATATTGTGCGCCAGCGTGAAGAGATTGCCCGCATGCAACAGTATGTGAATCAGCCGATCCCTGTTGACATCGACTATGACGTGATTGGTGGGTTGTCAAACGAAGTTCGGCAAAAACTGAATGACGCGCGTCCAGAGACCATTGGTCAAGCGTCACGAATCGCTGGCGTCACACCGGCGGCGGTATCGTTATTGCTGGTTCATATCAAGAAACTGGGTGATGTAAGGCATCGGCAGGTGACAGCGCATGCCTGAATGTTCTGTGCGCCCCCCCGCCTTATCCCTCTATGCAAAAGTCTCTGCCTAAAGCCCGAGGGCCGGACGATCGGCGTTAGATCAGTGATAGAAGGTGCTATTAGGCAAGGGCTCGATGCGTTAGACATGGCGTTCACTGACGCACATATTGACCGATTTGCTCAATACCTCAGAATACTGGCGCGTTGGAATCAGACCTATAATCTCACGGCGATCCGAGAGCCTGAGCGTATGGTCACACATCACTTACTCGACTCTCTCGCGATTCTGCCTTTTTGCCGGGGCGAGCAGATAATGGACCTGGGCTCCGGTGCCGGCTTGCCAGGCGTGCCCATCGCCATGATGCGCCCGGCATGGTCCGTCCGACTGGTTGACAGCAACGGAAAGAAAACAAGGTTTCTGGACTATGTGACTCGCCAGCTCGATCTGACGAGTGTGGTTGTGGAACGCAGTCGCGGAGAGGACGTGTCAGGGCGCTTCGATACGATCACGGCTCGGGCGTTTGGTGATCTTTCTCAAATCGCCAAAATCTGTGCGCCGCGACTCGCCGAAAATGGTCGGATTGTTGCGATGAAAGCTGAGATCGAGGACGACGAGAGGAGATCTTTCGTCCTTAGTGATGCAGGCCTTGTCATTACTGACACGGTGACGTTGTCGGTTCCTGGCGTGGCAGGGGTCCGGTCTGTAGTGTTACTGTCGCGCTCTGACTGAGAAAGAGACCAGACGTGGCGCCTGCCAATCTATCCACCTATGCGAGCAACGATACTCGACCTGAGAACGTTCGAGGTTGTGTCATCGTGGCGATTGCGAATCAGAAGGGAGGTGTCGGGAAGACGACCACCAGTATTAACCTTGCTGCATCTTTGGCCGCTATGAAAAGGCGGGTGCTGTTTGTTGATCTCGACCCTCAGGGCAACGGTACGATGGGGAGCGGTGTGGACAAGTACGATGTTGATCATTCGGTTTACGATGTGCTGTTGGAGCAATGTCCCGTCGCAGATGCAACAATCAGTGCAGAGTCAGCCGGATACGACATTCTACCTGCGAATGCTGATCTGACGAGTGCTGAACTTGCTCTGGCAGATGTCGACCATCGGGAGTTCCGGCTAAAGCATGCACTGTCGGTAGTTGGGGGTCAGTACGATGTCGTTTTGCTGGACTGTCCGCCATCACTTGGATTGTTGACTTTGAACGCACTGGTGGCCGCAGGAGAGGTCATGATCCCGATGCAATGTGAATACTTCGCTCTTGAGGGATTGGCTGCATTGATGGAGACCGTTGCCCGGGTAGATGCTTCGGTCAATACTGAAATCATAATCGAGGGTGTCGTGAGGACGATGTATGATCCGCGCAACAGCCTGTCTCGGGAGGTGTCTGCGCAGCTGCTTGCGCATTTTGGTGATCAGGTGTATCGAACAATCGTGCCACGTAATGTCCGGCTCGCGGAAGCACCCAGCTATGGTCTACCGGTGCTCTTACACGATCGTGCGTCGCGCGGCGCGCGGGCTTATCTCGCGTTGGCCAGTGAGTTTTTGCGTCGCCATCCAGCGATCGGCGAGCTGGCGCAGAAGATTGAAACGGATATGGACAGTAACAAGACAGGTTCGAAAACCGCTCCCGAAACAGAGGATCGATAGTCATGGCACAGAAGAAGCGTGGTCTTGGGCGTGGTCTGGATGCGTTGTTAGGTGGCGCCGCGCTACGTGAAGACAACGCTGAACAGGATATCAATCCGGGATATCCCGATGGCCAGGCGGTGACAGCCACTGGGAACTCGGCTGGACCCCGGGAACTGCCCGTCGAATTTATCCGACCCGGTAAGTATCAACCCCGCCAACACTTTGAAGACAGCGCGCTGGACGGTCTGGCAGCCTCGATTCGAAGTCAGGGATTGCTGCAACCACTTGTTGTTCGTCCGATCGGAACCAATCAATATGAACTGATCGCCGGTGAACGGCGCTGGCGGGCATCTCAGCGCGCTGGACTGGCCAATGTACCGGTTGTTATTCGGGAAGTTGATGACGAAGCGACGATCGCCATGGCGCTGATCGAAAATCTGCAACGTGAGGATCTAAATCCCCTGGAGTCGGCTCTGGGGATGCGCCGATTGATCGACGAATTTGATATGACTCACGAGCAGGTGGCGGGTGTCGTTGGGATGAATAGGGCGACGGTGTCTAACAGTCTCAGACTCCTGAATCTTGCAGCTGCCGTTCAAGAGATGCTGGCCGCAGGCGATCTTGAGATGGGGCACGCGCGCGCACTCCTTTCGCTGCCCATTGAACGCCAGGCCGAGGTTGCAAGAACTGTTGTAAACGACGGGCTGTCGGTGCGCCAGACAGAGGCGTTAACACGTAAATTGACGACGCCTCGGACATCCGCAAGCGGCCAGAAAAAGGATGCGGACACAAGGCGACTGGAAGAGCAGTTGTCCCAGCGATTGGGTCAGCCAGTAGTCATCTCACACAGCAAACGTGGCCGCGGCAAACTGGTGGTCAGCTACAACAGTCTCGATGAACTCGATGGGATTCTAAAACACTTTGGCGACCTTGACCGCTGACTGCCGATAGTCCTAGACGAGTCTGTCGTGGTGCGGACACCAAATCACCGAAAGTTTGAATGGAAAATCGTTCTGAAAACCCCTTTACAGGTGTATTTCCATTGAATGGCCTGAAAACTGCAACTATACTCACGGCGCCGAATTTAAGGGCCGTCTTTTAGTGTGGGATGTCGATCCAAAACGTCCGTGGGAGCTAATTGACGGACGAAGAAACGGGATCCGGATGTGCCGTTGGCGAGTCATCAGTGATCGTTGAACCAGTCATGAAGATTGTCTCGGTTCAGGGGCTTTTGATATTGGTCATGGTCATTGCGGCGCTGGTGACAGGAATCTTCGTAGGGTCGTCCAACGTGGGTTGGGTTCGGGCATACTCAGGTTTGGCGGGCGGACTGACGTGTTTGCTGCCGGGACTTTACTGCGGGTTACGGCTCCGGGCGGGACAAGGTGTATCAGTACAGGACGGATCAGATGTCGCACACCGGGCGGTGGTCCAGATGTTGACTGCGGAGGCGGGCAAGTGGGCTCTGACCATCTTGGTAATGTTGATGACTTTTAGGTTTGTGCAGCCGCTCTCCGTCGGATGGTACTTCGGTGCACTGGCATTGACCTACGGCGCCTACGTTCTGGTGCCACTTGGTGAGTACCGACGCCAGCGCGCTTGAATGGGGCGCTCGGCGGAGAAAGAAGGATGAATAACGGATGCGTCATCGGCGTATTAAATGTTGAAGATTGACAAAGTGTAGACAGAGACGTTGACGCTATATGGCTGGCACTGAGCTCACATCACAGGAATATATCAAGCACCACTTGACCAATCTGACCTATGGCAGATTCGAGGATGGTACTTGGGGTTTTGCCCATGGTCCCGAAGACATAGCAGAGATGGGCTTTTGGGCGATTCACGTCGACACCATGTTCTGGTCGATTTCATTGGGCGTGGTGTTCCTCACGATGTTTACGTTTGCAGCGCGTCGCGCAACGGCTGGCGTGCCGGGTGGCCTGCAAAATATGTGCGAAATGCTGGTCGAGTTTGTCGAAGACAACATCCAGCAGGTTTTTGGTAACAGACCTAATCCCATCATTGGCCCCTTGTCACTGACGATTCTGGTCTGGGTGTTTCTGATGAACCTCATGGATTTGGTTCCTGTGGATTGGATTCCATATGCGTCCACAATGGTCGGTATTGAATACATGAAAGTGGTCTCAACGACCGACCCTAATGCCACCTTGGCGATGTCTTTTGGCGTCTTTCTGCTGGTGCTCTATTACAACTTGAAAATTAAAGGCCCGGTCAAGTTTGTCGGTGGTCTTGTGACCCATCCGATTCCACACTGGTCCATGTACTGGTTCAATTTCATCCTCGAAATTGTGGATATGATCGCCAAACCGCTATCGCATGGCTTACGATTGTTTGGCAACCTTTACGCAGGAGAGATGATCTTCATTCTCATCGCCCTGCTACCTTTCTACGCACAGTGGGCGCTGTCATTACCTTGGGCGATCTTCCATATATTGATTATTGCTTTGCAGGCTTTTGTGTTCATGATCCTGACCATTGTCTATCTGACGCAGGCACATGACACTGGAGAACATTAACTAGACCAAACGTAACAGGAGTTACTATGGAAGCTTCCATCATTCTCGTCGCAGGCGGCATCCTGATGGGCCTCGGGGCTATCGGATCCGGCGTCGGCATCGGCATTCTGAGCGGTAAGTACCTCGAAGGTGTTGCTCGTCAACCGGAATTGCAGCCGATGTTAATGACACAACTCTTCATTTCGCTGGCATTGGTTGACGCTGTGCCAATTATTGCAGTGGGTATCTCGCTGTATATGATCTTTGCCCTTTAACGACAAGATCACCGAAGTGATCGAAAGCGAGGTGCAGCGTGAATATTAATCTCTCTATGCTTGGACAGCTGATCTCCTTTGTGCTGTTTGTGCTTTTTTGCATGAAGTTTGTCTGGCCGCCGTTGACTCAAATGATGCGCGATCGACAGAAAACTATTGCAGAAGGGCTTGAACGTGCTGCTGCCGCTGAAAAACAGCTTGAAGAAGCCAATAGTGCTGCTGAGGAAGAACTGGCTGCGGCGAAAGCAGAAGCGGCTGAGTTGCTGGCACAGGCACGCACTCGGGCTAATCAGATTGTTGAAGAGGCCAAGGCGCAGGCAGTCGAGGAAGCTGAACGCATTAAGCAAGGTGCACAAGCTGAGATTGACCAAGAGGTCAATCGAGCCAAGGAGGAGCTAAGGGGGCGTGTCGGCGCGCTAGCGGTCGAAGGCGCTGAGAAGATCCTGGAATCCAGTGTGGATCAAGGGGCACACGAGGCGATGCTCGATAAATTGGCAGCCCAGCTCTAGGAACGTTCTAGGAAACGCTCATGGCGGAAGCAGAACTCACAACCATTGCACGGCCTTATGCCAGAGCAGCCTTTCGTGCTGCATTGGATAAGACGGACGGCTTGTCGCGTTGGGCGAGAATGCTGGCGCTGTTGCGTGCCGCTGTCGCAGAGGACAGTGTTCGAGATGCTTTGGCGGACCCATTGCTCACGACGTCAGACGAATCTGCCCTCTTGTTGTCTCTACTCGGTGAAGAATTGGATGTGCAGGGTCAAAATTTCATAGCGATCTTGGCTGAGTATGATCGGCTTGCACTGTTACCGACCATCGCAGACTTGTTCGACACCATGAAGGCCAACCATGAAAAAACCATGGAAGTGTCTATTGAAAGTGCTTACGACGTCGATAACGCTGCACAAGAGAAGCTCGCCGCGGCGCTGCAGAGTCGTTTACAGAGAGATGTTGTCCTCACCACCGCGGTGGATCGCGAATTGATTGGAGGCGTGATCATCCGCGCGGGGGACACGGTTATCGATAATTCGGTACGTGGCAAGCTCGAGCGTCTGGCCAACGTGCTCAGTTGATGTGAGCGCAGATCCAAGACAAATAAATATAGGTAGCGTCAGGCCGGCCCTGACCCATTTCTCTTCGAGGAATCGATAATGGAACAACTCAACCCTTCGGAAATCAGTGAAATCATCAAGCAGCGTATTGAAACGCTCGATGTGTCCTCTGAAGCACGTAATGAAGGCACTATCGTAAGCGTATCAGATGGGATCGTGCGCATTCATGGACTGGCCGACGTTCAGAATGGTGAGATGATTGAGTTCCCGGGTAACCTCTTTGGTTTTGCCCTGAACCTTGAACGTGACTCCGTGGGTGCAGTTGTCCTGGGTGATTACAAGGGCCTTCGTGAAGGTCAGACAGCCCGTTGTACGGGAAGAATTCTGGAGGTACCCACCGGTCCTGAATTGCTGGGCCGGGTCGTCGACTCCCTCGGTAATCCCATCGATGGCAAGGGACCTCTCAACAACAGCACCACCTCTCCCGTTGAGAAGGTGGCACCAGGCGTGATCGCACGACAGCACGTCGATCAGCCCGTGCAGACCGGGCTTAAATGTATCGACTCGATGATCCCTGTTGGTCGAGGGCAACGAGAACTGATTATTGGTGACCGGCAGACCGGCAAGACTGCGATCGCGCTGGATACGATTATCAATAATCAGGGCAGTGGCATTAAGTGTATTTACGTTGCTATCGGGCAGAAGCTTTCCTCAATTGCCAACGTCGTTGAGACGCTGGAGCAATATGGCGCCATGGAAAATACGATTGTTGTTGCTGCGAGCGCAGCAGACCCTGCGCCTATGCAATATATCGCTCCCTACTCGGGATGCGCGATGGGCGAATACTTCCGGGATAGTGGTGAAGATGCATTGATCATATACGATGATCTGACAAAGCAGGCTTGGGCGTATCGTCAGGTCTCGTTGCTGCTTCGACGTCCACCGGGACGTGAAGCGTATCCGGGTGACGTATTCTATCTGCATTCCCGTTTGCTGGAGCGAGCTGCTCGCGTCAATGCGGAATACGTGGAGCAGCAGACCGAGGGTCGTGTGAAAGGACAAACAGGTTCACTGACCGCGCTACCGATTATTGAAACCCAAGCAGGAGACGTGTCAGCGTTTGTACCGACCAATGTGATCTCCATTACTGATGGTCAGATCTTCCTTGAGACGGATAAGTTCAATTCTGGTGAACGACCTGCAATGAACCCGGGTATTTCTGTGTCACGTGTAGGTGGCGATGCACAGACCAAGTTCATGTCAAAAATTTCTGGAGGAATTAAGCTCGCATTGGCGCAGTACGCTGAGCTGGCAGCATTTTCCCAGTTTGCATCGGATCTTGATGATGCCACCCGGCGCCAGTTGGAACATGGTGAGCGCGTCAACGAGTTGATGAAGCAGAAACAGTATTCACCGATGACCATTGCGGAAATGGGAACGGTGCTGTTCGCGGCGAGTGAAGGTTTTCTTGAAGACGTTGACGTCAACAAGGTGCTCGATTTCGAAGCGGCGTTGATCAGCTATATGAACGCTGAACACGCAGACTTCATGAGCGAGATCAATGAGTCTGGAGCGTACTCGGATGATGTCGTCGAGCGGCTTCAGAAAGCTGTAGAGACATTCAAGTCGACACAGACCTGGTAGCCGAGACGATTCACCGGAAGGACTGAGGCATGCCCAACACTAAAGCACTACGTACGCAGATCGGCAGTATTTCGAATACGCAGAAGATCACGAGCGCCATGGAGAAGGTGGCAGCGAGTCGTATGCGTGGTGCTCAAAACATGATGGCACGCGGCAGGCCTTATTCGGACCACATTCGACAGGTGATTGGCCATGTGGCGAACGCCTCGCCAGAGTATCGCCATGCCTTTATGGTGGAGCGGGAGGTGAAGCGCGTCGGCTACATTATCGTCACAACGGATCGGGGTATGTGTGGTGGTTTGAACAACAATCTCCTGCGTTCGACCGTGCGGCATATCGCCGAATTGGCGGAACAGGGAATCGAAGCAGACTTGTGCCTGATCGGCAACAAAGCAGCCCAATTCTTTCGTAGTTTTGGTGGCAATGTGGTTGCAGCCAGTGGACATACCAGCGAAACGCCCGTCATGACCGACCTGATCGGCAGTATCAAGGTGATGCTTGATGCGTTTGAAGAAGGCATCGTAGACAGAATCTATCTGGCGAATAACGTCTTTGTCAGCACCATGACCCAGGACCCAACGGTTCGCCAGCTCGTTCCGCTGGATCCGATGGAAGATGTGGAACTGTCCTACCATTGGGATTACATCTACGAGCCGGATGCACGACAGCTGGTTGAAGGCCTGGTGACGCGATTTATTGAGGCGCAGGTTTATCAGGCTGTGGTTGAGAATGTGGCGTGTGAACATGCCGCTCGGATGATTGCCATGAAAAATGCGACCGACAATGCGGGTGACATGATTGAAGAGTTGTCGTTAGTGATGAACAAGGTCAGGCAAGCGGGTATCACGCAGGAGTTGGCGGAGATTGTAAGTGGCGCGGCGGCGGTCTGACCGTGCCGTACTATACTGGTTAGATATTTGTACAAGCACGAGCTTAGGATAGAGGAACATTATGGGTAGCGGTCGAATCGTATCGGTGATTGGCGCTGTAATAGACGTGGAATTTCCGCGAGAAGAGGTGCCTGAGGTCTATGAGGCGCTTAAGGTCGACGAGAAAGGGCTTACGCTAGAGGTTCAACAGCAGCTGGGTGATGGTGTTGTCCGCACGATCGCGATGGGAACATCTGAAGGTGTGAGCCGTGGTCTTGCGGTGACCAATACCAAAGAGCCGATCACGGTGCCTGTCGGAGAGCAGACCCTAGGACGGATCATGGACGTCCTTGGAGAGCCGGTTGACGAGCAGGGCCCGATCAATGAGACAGAACGGATGCCGATTCATCGTGCTCCGCCGAATTATGAAGAGCAGGCGGGCGGCCGCGATTTGCTGGAAACCGGTGTTAAGGTGATTGATCTGATCTGTCCCTTTGCAAAGGGCGGAAAAGTTGGTCTGTTTGGTGGTGCCGGCGTGGGCAAGACGGTCACAATGCTAGAGCTCATCAATAATATTGCAAAAGAGCATAGCGGCTTGTCGGTTTTCGCGGGTGTGGGTGAGCGAACCCGGGAAGGAAACGACTTCTATCACGAAATGCAGGATGCCAACGTTCTGGACAAGATTGCGATGGTGTTCGGCCAGATGAATGAGCCGCCAGGAAACCGGCTTCGCGTGGCGTTGTCTGGGCTGACCATGGCGGAGAAGTTCCGTGATGACGGCAAGGACGTATTGTTGTTCGTCGACAATATCTACCGATATACGCTCGCGGGTACGGAGGTATCTGCGCTACTTGGTCGGATGCCGTCCGCTGTGGGTTATCAGCCGACACTGGCGGAAGAGATGGGCGTTCTCCAGGAACGGATTACCACCACCAAAGCGGGTTCGATCACATCGGTGCAAGCCGTCTACGTGCCAGCAGATGACCTGACAGACCCATCGCCGGCGACAACCTTTGCACATCTGGACTCTACCGTAACGCTGTCCCGAGACATTGCTGCATTGGGTATCTATCCGGCAGTTGATCCTCTCGACTCGACATCACGCCAGCTAGATCCACTGGTTGTTGGTGAAGAACACTATCAGGTCGCTCAGGGCGTACAGACCGTTCTGCAGCGGTATAAAGAATTGAAGGACATTATTGCGATTCTTGGTATGGACGAATTGTCTGAAGAAGACCGACTGACCGTATACCGTGCTCGCAAGATTACACAGTTCTTCTCGCAACCGATGCACGTGGCGGAACAGTTTACTGGACGTCCGGGTGTCTACGTTCCTCTGGCCGACACCGTACGAAGCTTCAAGGCGATTCTTGACGGCGAACATGATGATCTGCCTGAACAAGCATTTACGATGGTTGGCAGTATTGAAGATGCGATCGAGAATGCGAAGAGTCTGTAGGGATACACGAAGAGTTTCGGCGATAGTGCCTTAGTGCTTCACCTTTTCACCGTTAATCGGGACAGTCATGGCATCAACGGTACAATGCAGCATCGTCAGCGCTGAAGAAGAGATCTTCTCCGGGGCTGTTGAAATGGTGGTAGCGTCAGGAACCATCGGCGAACTGGGTATCATGCCAGGCCACACGCCGTTGCTCTCTGGCGTCAAACCGGGACCGGTCAGGTTGATTCTGGAAGGTGGCGAAGAAGAAGTGTTCTTTGCATCTGGCGGCTATATCGAGGTGCAGCCGAACCACATCACTATCCTGGCCGATACGGCACTCAGGGCTGCCGATATCGATGAGGCTGCCGCGGCCCAGGCTCAACAAGAAGCCGAACAGCAGCTTTCTGATGTACAGGCAGAAATTGATTTTGCGCGCGTTAACGCCGATATCGCTGAGCAGGCTGCGATGCTGCGCACGCTCCGCAAACATCGTGAGTTAACGGGTAACTGAAGCCTAGATTGAGCATATCGCGATAGGTACAGCGGTCCTTTGGCAATGCCGTCCTGTCTGAGGGCGCACTGAAAGCCCGCAGCCCGAATCCCCAGCCTAGTGTAAACTCTGGACATTGTTCACATGGTGACAGGCAACACCCGGATGAAACCACTCGAAGTCTGTATTCTGGCAGCTGGATTAGGCACGCGAATGAAATCGGACAGGCCTAAGGCGCTGCAGTCACTCGCTGGTCGGCCGCTATTGGCGCATCAGCTTGACGAAATCGCTCGTCTCCAACCGACGCGAGTCCATGCGGTGATAGGTCAGGGTGCTGACATGATCCGGGACGCCTTCTCTGACAATGATGCCATCCATTGGGTTCTTCAGGAGGAAAGACTCGGTACCGGTCATGCCATGATGCAGGCGTTGCCGCATGTATCAGACAATGCCAACGTCCTAGTTATTCTCGGCGATGTTCCTCTGATTTCGGTGGAGACCATGCAACGACTGGTCCAGAGCGAAGCCGATCTGACGGTATTGTCGGTGCTTCTTGAAGACCCATCAGGTTACGGTCGCATTGTTCGTGAAGAGTCGGGACAGGTTCTCCGAATCGTTGAACAACGCGATGCTGACGACCGCGAACAAGCCATCAAAGAGATCAATACCGGTTTAATGTTCACATCGGCCACACGGATGTCAGGCTGGCTTTCCCGACTGAACCGGGATAACGATCAGAATGAGTATCTCCTTACGGATCTGGTGGGTCTTGCAAACGACGATCAGCAATCTGTGGAAGCGTTGCTGGCTGACAACCCGCTCGAAGTCACTGGTATCAACTCAAGGCAACAGCTGGCAGCCGTGGAACGTGACCTTCAAGAAAGAATAGCATCAGATCTCATGTCGCAAGGTGTCCAACTCGCAGATCCGGAACGCATCGATGTTCGAGGGGAGCTCAAGGTCGGACGAGATGTTTTTATTGACGTGGGCTGCGTGTTTGAAGGTCGCTGTCAGATTGAGGACGGTGTCAGCATTGGTCCCTATTGTGTCATTAGGGATAGCTTGATTGGTCAGGAGACCGTCATCAAGTCTCATACCGTGCTAGATGGAGCGACCGTTTCATCTGAATGTAGTGTTGGTCCATATGCTCGATTGCGACCAGAAGCCAGGCTAGAGGCGGGTGCCGCGATTGGCAATTTTGTGGAGGTTAAAAAGTCGGTCGTAGGCGCAGGCAGCAAAGCCAGTCATCTTGCATACCTGGGTGACAGCACGATTGGCGAAGGCGTGAATATCGGTGCAGGTACGATCACCTGCAACTATGATGGCGTGAACAAGCATCAGACTCATATTGGCGATGGTGTATTTGTGGGTTCGAATACGTCGCTTGTAGCGCCGGTTTCTGTCGAGGATGGTGCCAACATTGGCGCAGGTTCGGTCATTACGACCGACGTCCCCAGCCAATCGCTGGCGATCGGTCGGGGTCGTCAGCGGAACATCGAAGGCTGGGCAACCCGTAAGAAGAAGGGCTAGAAGGGTTTCAAACCATGTGCGGTATTGTTGGTGTCGTCTCGACGCGTCCCGTTGGATTTATCATGCTCGAAGGACTTCAGCGACTTGAGTATCGTGGATACGATTCAGCGGGTCTGGCGGTGGTCAATGAGCGTGGCACGCTTGAACGTATTCGCAGAGTTGGAAAAGTCGCAGAACTGCGGAATGCCTTTACGGAAAATCCGATAGCGGCACAGATGGGGATCGCCCACACCCGCTGGGCAACCCATGGCAAACCTAGTGTTGTTGAAAATGCGCACCCCCATCTTTCGAGAGATCAGGTGGCTGTTGTACACAACGGGATCATCGAAAATCATGATGCCCTGCGCACCGAACTAGCAGAAGCGGGCTACGTTTTTGAGTCCCAGACGGATACAGAGGTATTGGCGCATCTGATTCACCAGGAAGTGGCGCGTGCTGGTGACTTTGAATCGGGCGTTCGGGCTGCCGTCGATGAACTGAGTGGTGCGTACGCCATGGCTGTAGTTCACAGTGATTATCCCGATCGAATCATCGCCTTGCGATCAGGAAGTCCATTGGTTGTCGGTGTCGGCATAGGCGAAAATTTTGTCGCATCGGATGTTCATGCGCTGCGCTCGTTTACTGATAAGTTTGTGTATCTTGATGAAGGTGAATTTGTAGAAATCGCGCTGAACAACGTCACCCTTTCAGGTACCTCGCTACAGGATTGTCGAGATAGAATTGTCACCCTGCAGGATCTTCCGAGTGATGCAGACAAGGGAAAGTATCGTCACTACATGCAGAAGGAAATCTTCGAACAGCCCTCTGCGATTCGTGCAACCCTGCAAGGGCGCGTTACCGAGCACCATGTGCTGCAACATGCGTTTGGTACGGAGGCACATGAGATCTTTGCGCAGGTTGAAGCCGTGCAGGTCATAGCCTGCGGGACGAGTTTATATGCTGGGATGGTGGCACGATATTGGTTCGAACGATATGCGTGTCTTCCTTGTCAGGTAGAGATCGCTAGCGAATTTCGCTATCGATCGGTGGCCCCGCTCGACAAGACGCTGTTGGTGACGATCTCTCAATCAGGAGAAACCGCAGATACTCTCGAAGCCTTGCGCGGCATTGACGACCCTCGTTATCTAGCGAGCCTGACGCTTTGTAATGTTGCAGGCAGCACGCTGGTTCGCGAATCTGACTTGTCTCTCATGATCGAAGCAGGTCCTGAGATTGGCGTGGCATCAACCAAAGCTTTTACAACGCAACTCGCGGACCTGATGCTACTGGTAGTTGCGATCAGCAAAGCGCAAGGCTTGCCGGAAGCGGATGAAACCGGATTTGTGCAAGCGCTGCGATCTATACCGGACTATATTGAGCAGGTGCTCTCCCTCGATAAGACAATCGCCGAGATTGCCGAGCAGTTTATTCACAGGCAACATGCATTGTTCCTGGGTCGCGGGGAACACTACCCTGTCGCGCTGGAAGGCGCGCTGAAACTTAAAGAGATTTCATATGTTCATGCGGAAGGCTATGCAGCGGGGGAGTTGAAACATGGTCCACTGGCTCTGGTTGACGAAGAGATGCCGGTCGTCGCCGTTGCGCCCAATGATGATCTCCTTGGAAAGGTGAAATCAAACCTCCAGGAGGTGAGTGCGCGAGGCGGTAAACTGTACATCCTCTCGCATATTGAAGATTTTGAGGTGACCGAAGGCGTGACCCATATCCTGATGCCGGACTGCCCATCAGTGATCTCGCCGATTGT
>Ga0208624_1000148_pt1 | contig 36570 bp, 26 predicted proteins | sample Knorr_S23_td_DCM_FD_185607 | JGI IMG/M metagenome (GOLD analysis project Ga0208624, IMG submission 185607) | Marine microbial communities from Southern Atlantic Ocean transect - Knorr_S23_td_DCM_ad_71m_LV_A (SPAdes) (version 2) | ecosystem: Environmental > Aquatic > Marine > Oceanic | place... | reverse complement strand
TTTCGAAATGGATTATCCTTTGGAATTGAGTAGGGCAGCCCGGCGTCCCGGTGATCCACGTCGATTCGAAGAATCTTACCCAAATGGAGCCCAAGGTTTTGGCCATTGCCAAGCGGGTCCTCCTGCGGACCGCCATCACCGGCTCCGATGTAAAGATATCCGTCAGGACCGAAGGCTAACATGCCTCCCCAGTGCAGTACTGTTGGCTGCTCGATTTTTAGTAGTCGGCGAGAGGCACCACCGGTGTCATGACTTAGGTCTTCAACCGCTGTCCGTTCCACGATGACCGGAGAGAAGATGTCATTTTCCCGGACATGGTAGTTCAGATAATATTTACGGTTATGGAGGAAGTCTGGATGGAATGCTAGACACAAAACACCTTCGTATGTCCCGGTAATGGCTTCGTGGCTCAGATCTGCCCACAAGTGCTTCTTTTGTCCCTCCGGAGTGATGCTCAACTGATAAATGTGTCGTGTTTTCTGCTCGACAATCATGTAGGTGTTTTTTGACCCCGGCTTGGCAATGATACAGACGGGGTGATCAAAGCGATGAGAATCGTCATGTAACGCTTCGACTCGGGCTTGTTTGGCCACGGTCTCAAATGTATCAGGCATTCCTGGATAGGCGATTCTGTCTTTTTGTTTGAGTGTTGTCAGGTACTGGACTAGATCACTAAATTCAGACTCATTGATCACTTTATATAAATCAGCCGGCATCAATGAGGTGTTGCTACGCAATTGCTCATCAATATCTTCTTTAGCAATTGTTATGAGTTCCCCTTTTTCATTGATGAGTTCAAGGGCTTCGTTTGACTGAAATTGTAAGACTCCAGTGATGACTTTGCCGTCGACGGTCGTGACGGCGTGGCTGGCATGATCCGGGTGTATTTGCGCACTCGGTTCTAGTATAGACCGAATGATCTGATCCCGATCAAATTTGTCACCAATGACCATCAGGTCCGGTCCGGCTTTCACTTCTTTCTTGCCGACAGTATGGCATTTCCTGCAATTCGATTTCTCAGACTCGAATACAAGCTTGCCTTTAGCAGCATCCCCACCATTCTTGGCGGCGGCAGTGTAGTGGGCCACAATTTGCTTGTGATCTTCATTCTGTGCCTGAAGGATCGATGTCGTCTGAATGATAAGAAGTATGAGAGCAAGAATCTGATTGCGGTTACGCATGGTGGAGTGATCGCTGAAGGTGAAGAAGTTGCAGACTGGTTACTTCTAAAGTAACCCAGATGTGTACTCATGGAAACAATTTGAAACCAGTGCCACTTACGATTATTCGTAAGCATCCTCATTGAGAAGAGTTTTCAAATCGTCCGACGCGACATTCCACATACGCTGCATCATTTCCTGAGCGTCGAGATATTCGTAATTTTCGATGTCACCGACGATCCCGTTGAGTGGATGTTTTTCTTGGAGGCTCGCTTCAACTCGGGACACAAACGCTGGCAAATCGGCGGATAATTCAATCGCTTCGTCCATCGACATTTGCCCTGCTTTGATTCGATTGATGCCATTGGGGAATAGGGTAGCGTCTACTAAGTCTGGCGAAATCAATTCGATCAATGCCGTTTCCACTCCACCAGCGTGCTGATCACCACGCTCGCCGGCAAACTGAATTAACGGTTCATGAAGCCAGCGAAATCGATAATTGTCACACGAGCTGATTCGTAATCCTTCCTGGATCGCTTCACGGTGCACAATCGAGCCATGGACATCGACAACATAAATACCAGCTGGTTGTAACCACTTCATTATGGCATCGGTATATCCCGCAACATACTGGACAAGTAGTCCCGGAGTGATATCAATACTCAAGCCAAAGGGGAGTCCCCAGGTAAGGTGTCCGTAATCGACAGGAGGTGCAAGCATAATGTCTGGAAAACGACGTTTCAGTTGGTCCAGTACGGCATAGCTTTGGATCGTGTCGGTGGCGAGCGGTAAGTGTGGTCCATGCTCTTCGACTGCGGTGTCGACAGAAAAGCAAACAACTTTTCCAGTCGCCGGAGCCGGCCATTCGAAGCGAGGCATCTCAACAACCAACAAATCAGTTTCCAGAGACTTGCGTTGATCGCTTTCCCAATAGTAGGGAAAGCAATGACGAATACGCTCCAATAAACTGGATTTGACCTCGGCGGTCATGGCTTCATGATAAAGCGGTGGCAGGACCAGAGGCCCCATGTCTTCGATGAGATCTGCTGGCGTTCCCAGAGAGACAATCGGAAGCACAGGACATTCAAATTGAATTTGTTCCTTGAGCTTGGGCAATGAATAACTCGTGAGTAACGGTCCGTCATTGATTTTTTGCGGTAAGCAAAACGAACAATCGGTCATCTTTGAAATCGTGCCTAATTATTGAATGCGGGAATCGGGTCACCCTACCGAACACGGGGATTGATGGTAAAATTGACCTGTTAGTCGGAGCCAAGCATACCACATCCACTGATGTTGGTGCCATGCGAGGATGACTCCGAATGGTATTCCCACTTTTAATCTCACTCCTGACAGGATTCAGCTGATGTTCGGTTCATTGGAAATGGCTCCGCCAGATGCAATTCTTGGCCTCAATGTCGCTTTTCGTAACGATACTAACCCAAGCAAAATCAACCTCGGCGTCGGTGTTTATAAAGATGAAACAGGTAATACACCAGTCCTTGCCTGCGTGAAAAAGGCCGAACAGCTTCTGCTGGAAAAAGAGAACAGTAAGTCTTACCTCGGTATTGATGGGCTTCCGGAATATGGCCCACTGGTACGCAAAGTCCTGTTTGATGGTACGGTCGAAGAAGCACGAGCGGTGACGTTACAGACTCCCGGAGGCACGGGAGCATTACGAGTTGCTGGTGACTTTCTAAAGCACAAAGTAGGAGCTTCCAGAATTTGGTTGAGTAACCCAACGTGGGCTAATCACAACGGGGTTTTTTCCAGTGCAGGATTAGCTGTTGATGCTTACACCTATCTGGATAATACAGGATTGGCGCTCGACTTCCAGGGGATGCTCGATAGCATCGCTCAGATTCCAGCAGGCGATGTCATTTGCCTACACGCCTGTTGTCATAACCCCTCCGGCGTCGATCCTAGTGCAGAACAATGGGAACAGATTGCCGAGGCTTGTAAAGCCGGTGGCGTGCTGCCACTGATTGACTTTGCTTATCAGGGATTTGCCAACGGACTACAGGAAGATGCCGCTGCAATTCGATTGTTTGCTGATAAAGTAGATGAGTTTTTGGTTTGTAGCAGCTTCTCGAAAAACTTTGGACTGTATTGCGAACGCATTGGAGCGCTAACGATTGTTGCTCAGGATGAATCTGCAGCGACGGCGGCATTGAGTCACGCCAAGAAAGCAGTGAGAACAAATTATAGTAATCCACCTAAGCATGGTGGCGCGGTGGTAACCACCGTACTTGGTTGCGATGATCTATTTACGCAATGGGATACCGAAGTCGCAGCCATGCGGGATCGTATTAACGGATTACGTAAATTGTTTGTCGACACGATGGCGGCCAAAAACAGCCCGGTTGATTTCTCATTTATCCAACAGCAACGAGGCATGTTTTCTTACTCCGGTCTGAATGCCATGCAGGTTGATCAACTGAAAAACGATCATTCGATTTACATCGTTGGTAGTGGCCGGATCAATGTTGCCGGCCTAAATAGTGGCAACGTCGAGCAACTCTGTGATGCTATTTTGCAAGTGCTCTAACGAAACTTACAAATTAGAATGACAGCATAATCAATACAATTGGCTCATGTGGTTGCCTGTCCGCCAGAGCCTATGGTTTTGTAATGTTTCGATGGGCTCATATAGTTTTTCCGGTATTGAATTTTTCATCGGCAATTTACACTGAACTATACATAAATGAATATAGTTAGGAAGTTGTTTAGCACTTCACAACCTCTCTAGTTTATTGGTGTTAATTGATTATCCAAATCTGCCCGTTAGCAATGGTGGTTTAAATCGAGAAGATGAACTTAAATAAAATTGGATTGGGTGTCATCCTTCCAATCGCCATCTGGGTGGCAGCCCTCGTCGCGATTTATAAAGTTAAATCTCCGGTCGTGGAGCCTCCTGAGGAATTGGAGAAAAGTGTACCGCTTGTCGATTCTGCGCGAGTGAGACCATATACCGACACATTTGTGATCGAAGCCGATGGGGTAGTCGTCCCTTTTCGCGAGATCCAACTGGCCTCTCAGGTCAGTGGGCGAATTGCCTATAAGTCAGAGAATTGTCGGGCCGGTCGTAAAGTGAAGAAAGGTGAAGAGCTCTTTCGAGTTGATCCGCAGGATTACCAACTGGCCGTTGAGCAATTAAAGCGGCAGTTACGTCAGGCTGAGATCGATCTTGAAGATGCCAGGTTAGAGATCACCAAAGCAACCGATCTTCTTAAGCTTGCGAACGAGGATTTAAAACTGGCGAGTGCGGAGTATTCTCGACTAAAAAAACTGCGAGAGACGAGCAATGTCATTACTATTTCTGATGTGGAACGAGCTCAGCGAGCAGAACTGACGGCTCAAAACACCGTCGTGCAATACAGTGCCCAGCTTAGCTCGGCACGCCAACGGGAATATAAATCAGAGAGCAGTAAAGAGCTTATGGAGATCTCTTTGCAGAAAGCGAATCTCGATCTGGCTCGCACCACGGTGAAAGCACCTGTCGATGGAGTAATTATTCGCGAGCTTGTGGAAGAGGATTCTTTTGCTCAGCCGGGGACTAATTTGGTAACGATCGAAGATACCAAGCAGGGGGAAATTCGGGCGAATCTAAAAATGGATGATTTGCTTTGGATTCTCGGGGGTATTGATCGCCTGGACGACTCTCAGGGAGCCACGCTTCCCCCACTCAAGGTGGATGTTAGCTATACATTTTCTGGCGATCGGAAGTTAACGCTGAATTGGGATGGTGTGCTAAGCCGGTTCGACGGCCGCGGATTGGATGCGACAACAAGAACGGTTCCGATCCGGGTGGTTGTTCCTAATCCGGATGCGGAGGGGCTAGGTGAAATTGGAGCTCTGGTTCGTGGAATGTTTGTAGAGCTTTCGATTGCGATTGAAAATCAGAAAGATCTGATTCTTATTCCACGACATAGTTTGACGTCATCTAATGAAGTCTATGTCGTCAATCCACCGAATGTAGATTCCACATCTACCCCCGCCATTTCTGAAGGTCGGCAACTGGGTACGTACGGGAAAATTGAACAGGTTGTCCCCTTGCATTCCGTAGAGATTGAGGAGCAGCACTACTGGGTGGTCGATACGCAATCGAATGACCTGACAGTAGATTCGGTGGTCGTTACACGCCGCTTGTTTGGAGTCGAAGTTGGTGAACCTGTCGCGATTGTCTCCGAGACATCGGAAGAATCGACAGCAGACTCTACAAACGCCTCGTTAGCAGAATAAAGAGTCAAGGGAAATTCATCACTGTGATCAATCGTATCGTTGCATGGGCCATTGACCGTTCGGCCGCTATGAACACGTTGATGATTGCCATTATTCTGGCAGGAATCTTCAGTTTTGGGGTGATGCGCCGTGAGAGCTTCCCAGAATTTGAACTGGAAATCATTCTAGTCACTGTTCCGTATCCCGGCGCGGCTCCTGCAGAAACGGAAGAGGGGATTTGTCAGAAACTGGAATCGGCAATTCACCCTATCGCGGGAATCAAAAAACTGACAAGTGTTGCCGCCGAAGGAGTCGGATATGCGATTGTCGAAATCTACCCGGGGGAAGATGCTCAAAAGATTCTCAATGAAATTCGTGGAGCCGTTGATCGTATTCCCAGTTTGCCGCAATTGGCAGAAAACAAAGACGTCCGGCAGATCACAATGCGGAATCCGGCAATTCGAGTAGGTGTATTAGGTCCGAAAGGTGAAACGAGTAAAGAGGCAGAAAAAGAACTTCGAAATCTGACTGAAGATATTAGGCAGGAGTTGTTAGTTCAAAAGCCGTTACCTAAGTCGGGACTGGCAGGCTTTTTTCAGTCTTTAACGGTGAATCCTGAGCAACCTGTAATCACGCAGGCAGACATTATTGGAGCTAAACCTTTTCAGATTGATGTCGAAATTCGCGAGGAGGATTTAAGGAAGTACAATCTAACACTTAAACAGGTGGCTGAGATTCTTCGTGCTGAGAACGTCGATATACCAGGTGGAATACTTCGCTCTGAAGTTGGCGATGTATCTCTTCAATCGAAAAATAAAGGTGTCACCGGTGAAGAAATCGCCGAGCTTCCACTCGTGCGTACCAATGGCGAAGTGGTTCTCAAGGTAAAGGATATTGCGACTGTTTACGATGGTTTTGCAGATGTTGATTCCATTGATAATGTCAACGGCCATCCTGCCAATGTAATATCCGTAATGCGGTCACCAACAGAAGATATTACGCAGATTACCGAAGCGGTCCATCATTATGTTGAAGAACGAAACAAGACGATGCCGCAGGGATATTCGCTCGAAATCTGGTTTGACCAATCGCTTTACGTAGAAGAGCGAATGGATTTGTTGATGACTAATGGTCTCCAGGGATTGTTACTGGTCTTTGTGGTATTGGCGCTGTTTTTGGAGTTTCGATTGGCTTTTTGGGTGGCCATGGGAATCCCGATTTCCGTGCTCGGGGCCGGCGTTGTTCTGATCTATATGGGTCAGACGATCAATATGATTTCTCTGTTTGCCTTTTTGCTGGCATTGGGGATCGTCGTGGACGATGCCATCGTCGTTGGCGAAAATATTTATCGTTATCAGGAAAAGGGCCTAAAACCACTCAAGGCTGCCATCGAAGGAACTTCTGAAGTCTTCCCGGCAGTCTCTGCATCAGTGTCGACCACGATAATCGCCTTCGCTCCGCTGCTTTTTATTGCTGGAATCATGGGTAAGTTCTTTGCGGTCATGCCGGCGGCTGTTATTGCCATGCTGGCAATTTCACTCTTTGAATGTGTACTCATCCTGCCGGCTCATCTGGGACATGATGTAAGTCGGGCAGAGTCATTTACTAAATGGTTGTTCACTCCAATTCAACCTTTGCTTTGGTTAGTTCAAAAGGCCAATCAGGGAGCTAGTAGATGTTTGAAATTTGTCATTGAACGGATTTATACTCCATCCTTAGGGATTTCTCTGAGATTTCCATTGATTCCACTCAGTGCAGCGACGGCCTTGTTGGTGATTACCCTCGTGGTGGTGGCACAAGGGGTGATTCCCTTTGTCTTCTTCCCCAAGATGGATAGCTTTATTATCAGTGCCAAAGTGGTTTATCCAGATGGCACGCCTTCTTCTGTACCAGATGCCGCGACACGGGAATTGGAAGCCATTGCACTGCAACTTAAAGAAGAGGTATCTCCAGAGAAGGATCTTTATAAGGTTGTCCATCGTGCTGTCGGGCATACGACAGGTTTGGCATCGGATGGGACAGGTAACAATGAATCCGGTTCGTTTATCGGAGTGGTTGATATTGAATTAGTGGACAGCGGTGAACGGAACTACACCAGTCAGCAGCTCATTAGCAGCTGGCGTGAACTAGCTCCGGAATTTCCAGATGCCGAGTCGCTTGTTTTTAGCGAGGGCGGGGGGCCAGGTGGACCTGGCGGAAAATCCATCGAGTTCAAATTGTTGGCACCGATGAAACATATGGATGAATTGGAAGCCGCCGCAAAGGATTGTGTGTCCTTTCTAAGTGATAAACCTGGCGTATTCGATATCAGCGATGATGTACAGCTAGGCAAAGAGGAATATCGCTTTAGAGTCAAAGACGATGCTCTGGTGATGGGGATAACCACATCGCAACTTGCGGATGCCGTGCGTGGCGCTTTTTATGGTGAAGAAGTCATGCGACTGCAACGTGGGCGTCACGAGGTGAAGCTCATGGTGCGATACCCAGAAGAGCAACGACGCCGGCTACTAAGCCTTTCAGATATTCGCGTTAGAGGGAACGATAAAGCCGAACGACCGATTACGGAAGTGGCGGAAATCACCAAAGTGCGTGAATTTGCAGAATTAAATCGTGTGAATCAATTACGTTCCATTACGATTACCGGAGATGTGGACCCTACGACAAAAGTCAATTCCAACATGATCTATTACTCTGAAATTGGTGATGGCAAAAAACCATTTCTGGAGTATTTCAATACGGACATTAAGAGTAAGTATCCAAATGTCTATATCAAGTTCGAAGGTCAGGCGCAACAGCAGAAAGAATCGATTGATAGTATGAAAACGGGCTTTATCGTAGCAATGCTCGTAATCTTCTTTGTACTTACACTCCAATTCAAATCTTATTTTCAACCGTTTCTCATCATGTCCATTATTCCATTCGGCTTAATCGGAGCGGTGTGGGGACACTACTTCATGGGACTGGAAGTGACACTCTTTAGTCTTTGTGGCATTGTTGCATTGATGGGCGTTGTGATTAACGACTCGATTGTGCTGATCGACTATATCAATAAACATCCGGAACGTGAAACGGATATTCATTCAACACTCGTCAAGTCAGGCTGTGATAGATTTCGACCGGTATTGCTTACATCGATCACCACCGTCGCAGGATTGTTGCCGTTGTTGTTAGAGACTTCCTTCCAGGCACAAGTGCTTATCCCAATGGCCACGAGTCTCTGCTTCGGCCTGATCCTGGGAACAGTGTTAATCCTCTACCTTATTCCCACGTTTTATGTGATCTACGATAAGCTCACGAAACTGTTCCCTCGGGAATACGCGAGTGACTAAGTCTAAGGTAATAAGGATAATACAGATTCGCTTGGCCTGGGGATCACGTAGGCCGCGATGAGGTTGCCTAGCTTAGATACTTCTGCTTCTCCGGCTTCCACCGCAGCTTTGACTGCAGCAACATCACCTTTGATGACTACAGTTACATAACCGCCACCAAGTTTTTCTTTACCGATGACTTCTACATTGGCGGCTTTGCATGCCTGATCAATGGCATTGAAAACGGCGGTGAAGCCTTGTGTTTCAATAAAACCTAATGCAAAGGAATTCTCTATAGCCATATCTGTTTCCTCTTGGTTGTTTTTAGTGATCAGTGGGAGGTGAACAACGTTTTGTTCTAGCAACCCGTTGTATTCTTCAGGACCGTTGACGATCGGTTCAATTTGCTTCTCAGGAGTTGCCAATATTTTTGTGACAGGATCGCCACCTAGTTGCTGAGCTATTTGTTCCCCAGCTTCAAGTGCTGAGCGAACGGCAGCCAACTCCCCGGTGATTTTGACGACGATTCCCAGGAAGTCGTTGACTTCGGATTGCAAAGCTTCGACCGGCGCGGTTTTACACATCACATCCAATGCGATTATTGCGGGCGTGTAGCCAGTAGTCTCTAAAAAACCGTATGCCGAATTCATGGAAACTATCGCTCTAAAGCGTCTTGATGATTCCTGCCCCGAAAGTGAAACCACCTCCGAATGCACAGAGTCCAATCGTTTGATCCTGTTGAGCAGCGGGTAGGATTTCGCTCAAGCAGAGTGGGATGGTGCTACTGGACGTATTACCGTGCTGAGCAATGTTCGAAAATACCTGCGGGGATATGCGGTGTTGGATTGCATCCATGATGCGTTGATTTGCTTGATGAGGTACGACTAAATCCAGATCCTCTACCTGCAATTCCTCGCGAGTACAAACTCGATTGAGGCTGCTCATCATACAACGTACCGCTTCCTGGAAGACTCGCCGCCCCTTCATCTGAATGAAACCGCTATTCCTCAATGGGACCGACAGGGTGGTGCCATCTTCTCCCTTAGCGGACAGGTCCGGTCGGTGTAATTTAGCCGTCGCCCGATCAAGATGATTTTCTCCATACAGTACGGTGGCAGTGGCGGCGTCACCAAACAGAATCGAAGTATCAAAATCGTCGAGGTCCAGAAGAGGTGACAATACTTCTGCTGTGGTTATAAGGACACGCCCATGGGGAGTACTTTGCAGGAAGTCATAGCCGGATTGAAGTGCATACAGATACCCGCTACAGGCAGCACTGATATCAAAGGCCTGAATCATTGTTTCTTTGCCGGCGGACAGGCCATTGAGTATGCGACATGCCATCGAAGGTGTCATCGACATCGGACTGGTTGTTGAACAGATTAATAAATCGATATCATCGATCAACAAACCTTCCTGTTCGAGTACTCGCTGGCATGAACCGACTGCCATACTGATGGCATCTTCGTTTTGATCCACCCAATACCGTTGTCGGATCCCCGTGCGACGAATGATATCCTCGCTGGTCATGTCCGTCGTTTTGCCCAGCAGGAATTCATTGGTGATTAGTCGACTACCTTCATTGAATTGGATATTGGAAAGGCCCACTTCGAATGCGCGGCGTTCTGTCACGGGACGCGACAGTATAATTGTGTTGTTAGACTTTCGTCGGGTTAGCAGTGGAGTACCGTGTGGTTCTTGCGTGATTGGTTTAGGGCGAATGCTGGCATCCGTTGTGAGCTTCACCATCGGTGCGCCGACGCGAACCGTATCTCCGACATTGCAAAGGATTTCCGAAACCGCACCATCGACAGGACTGGTAATGTCAAAGACACTTTTGGTGGCTTCGACAGAGGCGACGCGGTCACCGCATTCCAGAGTCTCGCCCGGCTCGATTAATATTTCGACGACTTCGACAGATTCGTCGGCTGGTCCGGAGCCAATGGCCTGAATGAACTCAACGCCAGCTTCTTTTGCTGGAGCTTCTTTCCAATCCAGGTCCAGGTCCAGCAACTCAGCAGCGACTGTCAGAGTACGTTTGAATCCTGGTAGGACGTCAACCTGATTTTCAAAGTTACAGGGAATAAATGTATCCGGTCTGGTTACTCGGCGTACCGCCACAGGCACTTTGGCATGTTCTGCCACGGTGGCGACGATCTCGGAACCTAAACCGCATGTGTGATTGTCTTCATGGACGACGATCATGCGGGCTGTTTTTTCGGCGGAGGAAAGTACGATTTGTTGGTCCCATGGAGTCAAGCTTCGCAAATCGATGATTTCTGATTCAATCCCTACCTTTTCTAATGCGTCTGCTGTTTTCTCACAGACAGCTACGGTATTTCCCCAGGAAACGAATGTGATGTCTCTTCCGGATCGAGTTTTCCGAGCAACGCCCAATGGAACAAATTGCTCCTGAACGTTTTCGGACGTGGTACGTTCCGAGTCATTGAGCAACGTTTTGGGGTAGAAAAACACAGTTGGACGATTCGACTCAAAAGCAGCATTGAGCAACCCGGCAGCGTCATGTGCGGTGGATGGCATCACGACATCCACTCCGGGACAATGGGCCATGACAGACTCATGTGTCTGAGCGTGATAGGGTCCCAGTCCAGGACGGTAACCTCCGCAGGCAATCATGACGACGACCGGCACCGAAGTTTGCCCGTCAGTACGCCAGTGTATCGTCGCCAACTCATTGACAATCTGGTTGTATGCGGTCGGCATGAAGTCTGCGAATTGTATGAAGGCCACAGGGCGTTGGCCGACCATGGCACGACCAATGGCGGCACCAACGATGGTGGATTCACTCAATGGCGAATTCATGACACGCCCCGGGAATCGTGTACTTAGCCCTTTGGTAACTCCGAATACATCACCTTTCGGATCTTCAATATCTTCTCCGTAAAGAGTGACCGATGCATCGTCCAGTAAATGGTTTTTGAGAACTTCGCGAATCGCATCCTTCATATTTAGCTGAGGAAGATCCGCAGACCCGGGTTTTTCTTTAGAGGGATGAGTCAGCTCCACCGGATGTTGGATTCCAGCATCCATCGACGGTAGTGGCTTACCAGCTTCGAGTGCCTCCTGTTCAGCTGCCGCAAGTTGATCGTTGACCTGAGTCTCCATGATTGAAAGCTCGGATTCAGTGAGCCCCAATCCAAGCAGGTGTTGTTTCGCGATGAGAATCGGGTCGCCGTTGAGTGTGGCTTCTTCGATATCGTCCACGTTGCGATAGACGGTTTGGTCGTCAGCGTTGGTATGGCTCGTCAGGCGTTCCACCTGAAAGACTACAAGTGCCGGCTCGCTGGTTCTTCGCATCTGAGCGACGATTGCCCCAACCTGTTGATCCGCTGACACGACATCCGTGCCATCAATATAGTGAATCGGCAATCCAAAAAACTCGGTCGCCTGCTGTCCGTTTGGTAATGAATAAAAAGTCTTGCCTTGTGTGGTTGTCGAAATTGCCCACTTGTTGTCTTGCACCATGAATAAAACAGGGAGTTGTGAGCGGACCGCTTCGCCAACTGCTTCCAGCCACTCACCCTGTTGAGTCGTTCCGTCCCCGACTCCACAGTAAACAATGGGCGTATCTTCTGGTTGTTTGATGGCCGCCGCTGCACCCACTGCCTGTAAAGCATTGTTACCAGTCGGAGTCACCATACTCAGGATATGAAGCTCTGGGTCGTTGAAGAATGCACTCATCCGTCGACCGCTGCCAGGCGAGAATTCGTTGCAGAGCAGTGTATCGAAAAAGGTTCTGGGAGAGAGCCCACGAGCCACAAGTAGTGCTCGGTCGCGATAATGACAGTGTAGCCAGTCTGCTTCTGTCAGATGGTTGGCAAGAACAGCGGTGCCTTCATGGCCAGCACCGGACAAGTGGAAGAAAGCTTCCCCTCGACTAGTGAGCTCCTGCTCTATTCGATCAACTCCTCGGGCTATCAGCATATTGCGATAGAGCGAGAGCAGCCGTTTACGATCCATCGTTAGCCACTTTGCATGAAAAGCGAGGTAGCTTGCCGCCTTATTGGCAACTAACTATTCCCCCCGAATTAACTCTTTATGCCATGATTCTAGCGGAAATGGCTATTTTCACGCACTACGAAATAACCTGTTTTAACAACCCAAATTGGAAATGTAGGGGTTTATTTTGGGAAAGATTGTGCCCAATTCGAGGCATTTATTGGTTGGCAATTTCGACATTTAAGAGGCGTTTTCCCTCACGGAGAACAAAATCAGTATCCATAAAGGGCTCATAGCTAATATCCTGCCAACGCACTAATCCATCGCCATCAATAATAAATGTCCCGTGAAGCGGTTGTTCTTCGAAGTCGTCGTATGCCCGATACTGCTTGAATACCTCCAAGTTAGGATCATTAACGATAGTGAAGGGGAATTTGCCGTCGAAATTCTTGATGGATTGCTTTAAGCCAGCATCATCATCTGAGCTAACAGCGATTACCTGAAATCCGGCGTCTTCGAATTCGCTGATTTTAGGGACGAACTTTTTAATTTGTTCTGTGCATGACAGACATCCGGCACCTAGGTAAAAGATGACCACGGTTGGCTTTCCAGAGAATTCTTTGCTGCTGACAAAACGTTTGTTGCGATGATCCCGCAAGGTAAATTCTTCAGCAGCAGTAGGGCTCCAGCGGAATGGCCCCAGTGAATCCAGTTCAACACGTTGCCCTACATCATCCTTGATTACCAATTCTTTTTTCCATTCACCCTCGCAGCCTAAATCTGCAGCCAACGCTGAGACTCGAGTAAACACAGGTGACTGCAGGTCTAATGAGCCGGAAATACTTCGCAGCGTTTCAAAAGCTTTCGTTGCCCGATCCATTTCATCTGCTTCCACAAGCAACTCGATCCAATGGCATAATGGCTGCACTTCGTTTTCGTGGGAGTTGATATGGCCTTCACCTGTTTTGATGGCCTCTTCCTTATCTCCGTTAGCCAACTGCAACTTGGCAAGGATCATGCGGTCGATCGTGCCACCTTGTTTGAGCTGTTCTTCAGCTTCTTTCGTCTCTCCCTTGCTAAGGTGTTGGTAACCGGTAATCGCTGCCAGTGCCTGTTCACATGCTCGGACTTTGGTATCCCAACTTCGCTTGGCGTCGTTTTTCGCCTTGTCGATAGCTTTCTTTTTGTCTTCCTCTTTTTTCTTCTCGTCTTTTGCCTGTTCTTCGGTGGCTTTCTTTTCAGCAGCTTCCACGGCCTTAGTACGTTCTGTCTGGTTGTGAGCTAAAAGGTCATTCAGTTTGGCTTTGATGGTGTCTGCTTGTTCGTTTTGTTCAAGCATGGCATGAGAGATCCCCACGTACTTCCACTGTTTGACTTTTTCAGTTTCATTTGTGGTTTCTTCCAGATATGGAGTCTGGCTTAAGTCAATCATCTGCTGCCAGCGTTCATACATGTAAAGAGTTGTAAAGAGTCTGGCTCGACCGTAGTAGGAACTTCCTCTTCGCGTGAGCGAATTGTAACGGGGGTGACGGGGGTTTTCAGTCATGTTCTTAGCCAGATTGATGGCATCCTCGACACGGCCGATGTGTAGCAAATTGCGAATGCACCATTCATTGTTATGTGCATAGTTGTGGATCTGGTCTGGTAAAAGGCGATCTCGCATCATGTGTGCATGATCGGTACGTGCCGAAGCTTCCTGTTGCCAAACGGCATCGTCATACCGTTTGAGACGCGAGAAAATATGCCCTGGCATATGCCACATATGAGCAATCCCCGGCGTCGTCTGACCACATTGATTCGCCGAAGTGACGGCGGTAGCAGGATCTTTATAGTCCCATAGGTGGATTCGGTAGTGATGGGATGGATGCTTGGGATTAATCGCAAACACCTGTTGGAGAATAGAGTCGATGGCGACATAGCTGGTGATGGGAATGCCGTTGTAACGATTGCTCCAAAGTTGCAACGCCAGGAATGCTTTAGCTTCAACGTTTTTGGGATACTTAATACAAATGTCTTCTAGAGCTTTGGTGTACTTCTCGGCTCGTTCTTTCTTCTTACCTGGATCAGCTTGTTGGTAGGCTGACAGGGCTTCGATGAACCGGCGTTCGACATCGGTGACACCTTCCTTACGCTTTTCGGCTTCTTCCATAAAGACTTTGGCTCGTTTAGAGTTATTGAAGTTGGACATTGCCATTCCCCAATACGCCATGGCACAGTCAGGGTCAAATTTGTTGACTTGCCGAAACGCTCGCTCCGCTTCCAGATACCAAAAACCATGCAGTGCCGAAACGCCCTGATTGAAAAACTTCTGTGCTTCTTTGTTCTGTGTCGTTATCGGGAAATCAACGTTCGACATGCCCGGAATGAGATAAGCACGTTGGCGAGGTCCTTCATTGAAGGCCTCTCCATGATAGGAATGACCTGAAAGTGGGCCAGCCGTATTCTCCTCGTTTTCATCCGTTGCTTTGGCTCCCTCTTGGGTGGGCGCAGCTTCCGGTTTCGCCTCCTGTTTTTCATCCTGTCCCAAAATAGTGTTTGCGGGAAATGCGAGAAGGCATAGCAGCAAGCTTAGCGTGGTGAGTTTGGAGGAAAATGACTTCATAAGATGAGTCCTAAAGTTATAGTCGGAGAGAGTTATGTTGTTCACTGTTTTGATAATCATTTAACGTAATCGGATTGGCGATTGTTCGCTATAAAACTGGGGAAATTTGCTCCAGAATCGACCCTGTTTTTAGCCATTAATCGATATTGACTGTGACGACTTCATCGTCAATCTTGATTTCATCGCCGTGAAAGAGTTTACGTTTTCTGGCGGTACATAGCTCACCATTGACGTGAACTAATCCGCCTTGAATTAGCACTTTGGCATGACCGCCACTTTCAGCAAATTGAAGGAGCTTTAGGAAGTGGTCTAAGCGTACATGTTGCTGAAGGTCACTGGGGGTTTCGTCGTGATTGGAATTGGAATCCGATGGCATATGAATCGTTATTTCACCTATTGGATTTTAAAGGTAGCTACGACTGGATAGTGATCACTGATATCCCGTTCACTTTCGTCAATTTCATAGTAAATATTGTAATGATCCTCATCCTGCTTGCCGCGGATCACCAGATTTTGAAATCGAGCAATGGATTCAAAGGAGAGGTCGACCCTTTTGGTGGAATCTTTAAGGAGTTCCGGGCTGATTAAGATGTGATCAAATTGCATCCCTGCCATGTGGGTGGCTCGGTCTTTGGGCTTTAATTGCAGATGCAGATCAATCAGGTCACCCGTCTGACGATCTTTCGACTTACCACATAATGCTGCCAAGTCCTGGTCTAGCGTGTAATTATGGCATTCGCAAAGTGTGTTGATGTCGCCCAATACGATTACATTCTCTTTGTTTTTCACGTGAGGTTTGACCCAGTAGTTGATGAGTCGACATTGTCGCAAACGAGGTTCTTCGCCCCGAGTACCGGCTCGCAAATGGACATTGCATAAAGTAATTTCGTGAGTCTCGCCCTGATGGCTCCATTGGAAAGTAGCGAACAGATGTTTTGAGAGATTGTAGTAATGCTTGCTCTCATACATTTCATCAGATTGCTGACGTCTTTCTTTGTGAGTCAGTCCATTCTTATACAACAGCGCCACATCCTGTTCGGTGTAAGTATCTCGTCCCTGAATGAAAGCAACGTGATACTGTTGCCCGTGCTCTTGTTTCAATTGCCGAGCTAAATCCTGTACCACTTTTTCGTTTTCTATTTCCTGAAGTGCCATCACGGTAGGGTTAATTTCCGCAATGACTTTGGCAGCCTCCGATACTCGCCATTGCCAGTCCTGTTCTGATGGAGCCGAGAGCTTCTTGGCTAGATCTGTTTTATTATCCGACTGATCGTGATCGTAGAACCATTCGATATTCCACGTGCCAATGACAATTTTTTCGGGGGCGGTGTCGGCTGAGAAAGTGACGCTTGTAAGTGAACAAAGGACGGCAGGAACGAGTAGGAGAAGGTAGGGTTTTTTCATGGTCCGGTTGATTTGCGAATCGTGTTGCATGATAAACTGAGTATTGTAAGTGACGACGGGCGAGATAAATTATTGTATCCCACTGTCGTTCAAGTTCCACTGTTGTAATTGCTCGTTCCGCCTTCATCGGATTTAAATGTCCTACAAAGTTCCCTTTAATCGCCCATATCTGACCGGACACGAGCTTGAATATGTGTCGCAGGCGATTCAGAACGGAGATCTTTCCGGGGATGGCCCCTTTAGTCAGCGTTGTAGTCAGCTACTGGAAGAGCGATTTCAGATTAGCAAAGTGCTGTTAACGCCATCCTGTACAGCAGCCCTCGAAATCTCGATGCTGCTGCTCGATTTGGCGGAAGGCGATGAAGTGATTCTGCCGTCGTTTACCTTTGTTTCCTCAGCCAATGCTATCGTGCTTGCCGGTGGGAAACCGGTATTTGTGGATGTCGATCCTCTGACCTTGAACCTAGATCCTACTCAGGTTCAACAGGCAATCACAGAACGAACCAAAGCGATTATGCCAGTGCACTATGCCGGAGTCGGATGCGAGATGGGCACTCTTATGGAGTTGGCGGATGCCCATCAATTAATCGTGGTGGAAGATGCAGCTCAGGCGTTGAATGCTTCGTGTAATAATCAGGCCCTAGGGACAATCGGAAACTTCGGTGCGTTTAGCTTTCATCAAACGAAAAATTATAGTTGTGGGGAAGGGGGAGCGCTCTGTATTAATGACGAGTCGTTAATCGAAAGAGCGGAGATCATTCGGGAAAAAGGAACCAATCGAAGCCAATTCCTAAAAGGTCATGTGGATAAATATACCTGGGTGGATCGTGGATCCTCTTATTTACCCAGTGAACTGTCAGCTGCATTCTTGTTTGGGCAACTCGGAGCGATCGATGTGATCACCGAATTGCGGCAGCAATGCTTCCAGCGATATCTGGACCAATTGCAACCGTTGGCAGATCAGGGGCGATTGCAGTTACCTACGATTCCCGAATACTGTCAAAGTAACTATCACCTCTTCCATATCCTGCTTCCGACTCAGGATATTCGCGATGCGTTGTTAAAACATCTCAACAGCCGAGGAATCCACGCGGTCTTTCATTATGTCCCGCTACATAGTTCACCAGCTGGTATTCGGCTGAGTGGAGAAAGTGTTCATTTGCCGGTAACGGATTCTATCAGCGCACGACTCCTCCGTTTACCGATCTATCCGGACCTGGAATTGGAACTGCAGTATCAAGTCGTCACGGAAATCAGCTCCTTCCTGAACGCATAACCTGCGTAATCCGTAGAGATAGAACAGGATCGAGACCTGAAGTGAGTAATCTGATGGTCAGCTGATTATCGCACGTGCCGAGTGAATTCACCGTACTAGGATAAACAGGGAAAGCGATGCGTCTTCCTTTCTGATTTCCCTTAAATTTAGACCTTTTACACAGTTTATGGTCGAGCAAAAGACAATTTTGGTAACCGCCTGTGGTTCGTCCATCGGACTGGAAGTTCTGCGCTCTTTGCATCAGTCGCAAGCCCCGATTCGGGTTGTGGGAACGGAAGTCTCGTGGTGGGGCAAACAGATTGCTCAACCTTATTGTCAGACCGTGGAAGTGATCCCCCGAGGTGATTCGCCTGAGTACTTAACTGCACTGAATTCGGTAATCGACAAGTACAACGCCGAGCTTGTTTTTGTAAACACAGAACCTGAACTTGAAGCTCTGGTGGAACATCGCGATACGTTTCAGGTGGAATTGTCTTGCCCAGCGAAATTCGGTTTGCAAGCTTGTTTGAGTAAACAAGTGCTGCATGACCGTCTGGCAGGATACAACCTGACAGCAGGGACGGTCGTGGTCAACGATCGTCAAGATCTGCAACAGGCTTTGGATACGTTAGGAAGTCCCGTTTGGTTGCGGTGTGCAGAAGGTCCGCGCGGTCGAGGCAGTATTGTCGTTGAGCATGTTGACGATGGCGTGTTTTGGATGGACTATTGGAGGCGACGTGATGCGGCCGATGATGTTTGGCTTGCTCATGAATATTTACCCGGTCGAAATTTGAATTGGACGGCGATCTGGAAACAGGGCGAGTTAGTGGCAGCTGCCTGTGGCGAGCGATTGAAATATTTCTTGTCCCAGGTCGCCGTAAGTGGGGTAACTGGAAACGTCTCCCACTGTCGATTAGTCGATAGTTCAGCAGTGACACCGATTGCAAGCCAGGCAGTACGATTGGCTGATCCACACCCCCATGGAATCTATGCTGTGGACCTGCGGGAAGATTCTCAGGGCAATGCACGTGTCACAGAGATCAACGGTAGACAAGCCTTTAGGCCGTTGCTTTACACTCAGGGAGGCATCAATTTTTCAGACCTGTTTGTACAGTCCATGTTGTTTGAAGACACCGTAGCCCCGGAACCAGCGGCTGTCACGATTGGACTAGAGATGGTCAGAGGTATGGACTTTGAACCTCTGTTTCGTCAGCCAGCAACAGGAGAACAACTATGATGACAGATCCCTATCTTTCCATCATCGTGCCCTGTTATCGCAGTAGCGACTGGCTTGCCGATTTATCAGAACAAATCAAGAATGTGATGCAGGCTCAAGGGTGGAGTTATGAACTGATTTTAGTGAATGACTGTTCTCCGGATGGTACCTGGAAGACGATCCAGTCGATTGCATCTACCGTCCCAAGTGTTCGTGGAATTAATCTAGCTTTTAATACCGGTCAGTTTCGAGCGACATTTTGTGGATTACAGCAGGCAGCAGGACAAATCATCGTAACGATGGATGATGATTTACAACAACCTCCAGAGGAAATTCCTGCACTGGTAAATGCATTGGAAGCTTCCCCTGAATGCGACGCCGTCTTTGCTCGGTATCGAGGTAAGAAGCATGGGCTGCTTCGTAACCTGGGGTCGACAGTGATGAACACTCTGTTCCGTTTGTCATACGGGAAGCCGAAGGAGATTCGCAGTACGACCTTTCGGGCATTGCGTCCTGCTCTGGTGAAATCCATCTGTCAGTATTCGACAGTCAATCCAAATATCAATCCACTTATTTTCCAAACGACACAAAGACTGCGATCGGTCGATGTACGTCATGAAGATCGGCAACGGGGGCGTAGTGGATACGGCTTGATCAAACTGTTTCGATTGATGACCGATAATGTGCTCAGTGTTTCTACCTTGCCGTTGAAACTTGTTACTTCGATCGGAGTGTTGGCTGCGTTGGGGAGTGTCCTTCTGGCATTGTATTACCTGATCAGATATTGGTTGGGAGACGGAATTAAGGAAAACACGGGCTTTATGACTCAGGTGTTACTCATCAATTTCTTTGGAGGGCTGACATTGTTGTCCGTGGGGCTGCTAGGCGAGTATGTCATTCGCATTATGGATGAAGTCCGAGGGCGTCCTCGATTCCTGATCAAGGAGATGACGGAATCGGAGAATGCTCAATGAGCGAGTCCCCGTTTGTCTACGAGACTGGTCAGCAGGAAGCTCGGCGAATGTGGTGGACCATTCTTATCGGGACGCTCATTTGCAGTGTAAGTGTTTTGTGGCTTCCGACCACTTATTCGGAAGCAGATGACTTGGGCGCACTCATGATTCTGGCCGGAGAGGATGGGTTCGCTGCTGCTCCGGAAGTTCCATTCTTGTCCTTTTCACTGAACCAGTTGTTTGTTCAGTTGTATCAATGGTTCCCGGGATTCTCTTGGTATGGCGTTCTGTTGGTGATGACGCAGAGTGCAGGGCTTTCGTTATTGTTTTACTGTCTGTTGTTCAAACTTAAGCAAACGCCATGGCTTGGAATGGTATTTCCGTTCTTTCTGATTTTTAGCTTATATTCACTACTCACCGTTACCTTCACACAGGCCTGCTTGACGCTCTTGTTTGCCGTTGCCGCTGCGATCAGCTGTAGGGCATCTTTGAATGACTGGCCGGTGCTGACTCGCAGAGGTTTGGCTTGCCTACTGCTGTGGGCCTTGTTGTGGCGATGGAAATTTGGCTTAATCTGCCTGGTATTTTTTGGACCCCTGGCCATTGTTCAGTTTTCACAACTTCGGAAGTACTTCAGACTGCTTGCGATGGTACTTGGATTGCTGGCAGTCGACAGGTTTATTCATCATCAGTGGGCCTCACCCGAATGGCATCAATACATGGAATTCTATGAGACTCGTGCCAAATTGTTTGATATGCCGGCAGGTCGAGCGGGTGAGAACCTGGAGCTTGCACTTCAATCTGCCGGTTGGAGTGCTGAAGATTATCAGCTTATTCGTGAGTCCTGGATGCTTTATGACGAACGCTTAACCAATCAGGCATCGATGACTCGCTTCATCGAAGCGGTGGGAAACCATGGAGGGGCCTCAGTCATCGAACAAATTGAAGGCAATCTAAGAAATAATGCGCGGCTTTTGTATGCCTTTCTCCCGATCAGTCTGGCGATAATGATTTTAGGAATCCGGTCTTGGGCGGAGGATCCCCAGTGGCAACGCAAGTCGATTGCCTTGCTATGTCTGTTAGGGCCGGTCTTATTCCTGGCCTATTTTCGATTAGTGCCACGAATCCTGGTTCCGATCTTTCTCTATGGCTTTACCCTTCTCAACTTATGGACCGAATCCGAATTATCGGAAAGTAAAAGCGGGAAACTTTCAGCCTGGAATCAGATAATCAAACTGACGCCAATGCACTTCCTCGCCTTTCTTCCGATTGTGATAGGACTGGGAACCAGCTGTTTGGTCTTACAGCAGCAATGGAAAGATACTCGTGAAAAAAGAGCGGCGTTTACAGCATCCGAGACTTTGGTTGAGGAGTTGAATCAACCCACTACCCTATTGAGAACTCAGGTTAGTGCCTTGCCTGGTTGGGAAGGAATTCATCCGTATCAGCGTATGAATCAGGGACGGGATTTACGCATTATTCCGTCTGGTTGGCAGGTGGGATCACCTCGCTATTTCAATATCATACGAGAACTCGGTTACGAGTCAGGCTCGCAGTTGATTTCCAGATTCGCTTCCTCGACGGACGATGGTGAGTATTTTGTCCAGCGATTTACGCGGACTCGAGGTGTGGTCGAACTGTATAGTGAGCAGTGGCTGGCCTATTTGAAACGACATCACCCAGATCGCTCTTTTGAAAATCCGGAAGTGAACGTGATCGCGCTTGGCAGTCGAGGCCAAAAACTTTCTCTATTAAAACTGATGCCTGCGAGTGATGAAGAAATCACTCTGGAGTCACTGCTTCCGGAATAGGAACCCATTGGCTGGATCAATGGCGTTAGGCAGCGTTTTATACCCGCGCTGGCTCAAGAGACGGGTCGCAGATTCGATGCGTTGTTCACTCCAAAGTTTATGCTCTGAACGTGCTAAACCGTCTCCGGTGAGAAGAAGCACAAACTCGGCTTCGGTTTGCCTAATGGGAGTTAACCACGAATCATCCGGAGCGCCGAAGAGCTGAGTGTTAAAGTTGTATCCTGTTTGCTTGTCCGACAAACTTTTTATCGTGTAGTGAATACTGTTGTACCGACCGGGTAGAATTAACAGCCGAGATTCCGCGGGTATCGATCGGCCTAGTGACTCAGAGATGGATTGGAGGACGGGGTTGTTTGCTGGATTATGTTGTCTGGTCCAGTGTTCGCCTTCCGGAATCTGAAGACGCAGGGGATGGTAGCTGTCGTTATACGGAGCACACCAAATACATGGCAAAATCAATAAAACACCAACGATGACGCGTTTGCCAGAGGACTCAGTAAGCCAGTTTTGGTATCGGGCGTAGACTAATGTGCATGTCAGTACCATGGAGGGGATCCCAAGCAACATGTAATGATGGTAGGGGCGAGCCTTAAACTGTATAAGTGTCGCGATAAACGCTAGTAACGCAAAGCCGACGACTCGATCTGTTGGAGTTATCTCTTTGGCTGCTTGCGGCAGCCAACTTGAACGTTTGAAGAATAACACTCCGGCTAGAATCGTGGCGATCCAAAGTGATTCGTCGTGACGGAATTGGGTGTATAGATTAGATAGCCAGGACTGTTCACTCCCGTAGGCGGCGGCAGTCTTAAGTCCAAGACTGATCGGTTTGAGTCCGTCACCTAATATCAATACAGAAAGTAGTAGCGTCACTACGGCTATTGCGGGCAGGCTCAGCAGAGATTTCCAGTGGTGACGGGACATTCGTTGTTCGAAGAGAAGGAAGAGGAAGCCGAGACACAGTAATCCGGCTTGCTGTTTCATGAATACCGTCCACCCTAAAAGCACTCCAAACAAAAGGAGCCTTTTGATTGGCATGGCACGATCAATCGGTTGCCCTTTCCAGACGGCGAGGCCAATGAGCCAGGGGATGATCGCCAGAGATTCTGTAACCCCAGTCAGGCCATCAAATTTGGTTACTAAGACAAAGGTCCAAACCGCTGCAAACCCGGCAAGCAGACGTGAGTGAGTATGTTGTTTGACGATCCAGCCGGTGAGCAAACAGGCGACTATTTGACTCATCTGGTAAAACGATTGAAGGGTGGCTAAGTCTTGCCCTGCCAGTCGCATAACCCATGTCCAGATCACATAGACACCGGGGAAGTAGCTGTGAATATTGTCAGAGACTGGATAGCCATTGATGATGTCACGGCTGTAGCAAAGGTAATAAAACCAATCGACTCCACCGATCATCGAACGACTGATCGACAGGTACTGAAACAGAGTCCACAGAGTTGTAAGTAGTAATAAGCCTGCTACTGTCTTCGCGTAGGTTTGTTGGTAGCCTCGATGAGGACTCTTTGCCTTGGGGCGCCGCAGCAATGGAAAGAAAAGCAAGAGGCTTGCCAGAGACACTACGAGTGCATCGATCGATGAATTCGTTTTTAGCGTTGAGGTATGTAGAGTTGCTATGACTGCAAAGGTCAGTATGGCGCAGATTGCTCCCATCCATTGATAACGTGCCGGTCTGGTTGGGGAGTTGAGTGTACTCATAATGGATATATCGTAGCAAATGACCCTTCAAACCAGCATCAATTGCAACTTCTTTGCATCCGAGTGGGTTGGTTTTCATGATTTGATTCAGCTACCATGAAGGGGTAATGACTCCACCTAAGAGATATCTGCCCGAGGATACAAGTATGACATTCAACCGACGAACATTCCTACAGACCGCTACTGCTGCTGCCGCTGTGGCGACAACACCAACGCTGACTTCAACGGCTCGAGCTGCGGCTAAGCGGTTACCGATCATTGACACTCATCAGCATCTTTGGGATTTAGATTTGTTCCAGCCGCCATGGCTTGGTGGTGCCCCTGATGTTTTGGCTCGTAGTTATGTCACGAGTGACTATAAGAAGGCGACACGAGCGGTTAACCTCGCCAAAGCCGTGTATATGGAAGTGGATGTTAATCCAAAGAATCAGGTCAAAGAAGCCGAGCATTTGATTGCCTTATCCAAAGACCCACGTCATCCGACCGTCGCTGCTGTAGTATCCGGCCGTCCAGGTGAAGAAAGCTTTGCTCCTTATATTAAGAAGTTCAGAGACAACACTTACATCAAAGGAATTCGTCAGGTGCTTCATGTGGATTCCGCTCCACAGGGACTTTGCCTTGGTGAGCAATATGTGAAATCTGTTCAGTTACTTGGAAGTCTGGGCAAGAGTTTTGACTTGTGTATGCGACCGACTGAATTATCAGATGGAGCATCTTTGGCAGACAAAGCCCCGGATACTCGATTGATCGTCGATCACTGTGGAAATGCAGATCCAAAAGCCTGGATCAAGAATTCCGAGGGAGAACCGTGGCATGAAGTGGATCAGTGGAAACGGGATATCGAGTTGTTAGCGTCCAAAAAGAACGTTATTTGTAAGATTTCCGGTATTGTCGCTCGGGCTCCTAAAGATAACTGGGGGCCGGAAACACTTGCTCCGATTATTAATCACTGTCTTGATAGTTTTGGTCCGGATCGAGTTATCTTTGGTGGTGACTGGCCAGTCTGCCGACTTGTGGCCAGCTACAAGCAATGGGTCGACGCTCTCAAGGCTGTTGTGGCCGATCGTCCCTACGATGAACAGCTTAAACTGTTCCACGATAACGCAGAAAGACTCTATGACATTTAACCAATTAATCAATTAACCATTTGGCCAGTTAAACAATTAGACAATTGAAAATGTCCAATGATACATGGCTAAATGGGTAAATCGTTAACTGGCTAAATGTCCAAGCTGCTATTGCTCTAAATCGCTATTACCGGCTATTCTCCAAATCGCCAACAATTAAATTCGCTCGGTAATAGCTGATTTTAGAACTATGAATATGAATCGTCCTGTACCTTTGCTGGATGTACCCCGAGGTAATGCTCCGTTGCGGGAGGAGTTTCTTGAGGCTCTGGCAAATGTTCTTGATTCCGGCCGTTTTCTATTTGGACCGGATGTAAAACAACTCGAAGAAGAATGTGCTCGCTGGTCTAACACGAGGTTTGGAATAGGCTGTGCATCTGGTAGCGATGCGATACTCCTGTCATTAATGGCAATGGGTTTACGTGAAGGGGATGAAGTGATTTGTCCAAGCTTTACGTTCTTCGCCACTGCTAGTGCCGTGAGTCGATTAGGAGGTGTTCCGGTCTTTGTGGATATTGATCGAAACACCTTTAATATCGATCCGGCCAAACTCCGTGAAGCGATAACCGAAAAGACCAAGGCGGTCATCCCTGTCCATCTTTTTGGACAGTGTGCTGACATGGACTCCATTATGGAAATCTGTGATGAGTATGGATTGGTCGTCATTGAAGATGCTGCTCAAGCGATCGGTGCCAATATCAATGGGCGTCCAGCTGGTGCCTGGGGCCACTTTGGTTGTATCAGCTTCTATCCCACCAAGAATCTTGGAGGGATGGGAGACGGTGGAATGATCGTAACTAACGATGAAGATCTACAGGATCGGGTTCGTTTGTATTCGGGACATGGCATGCGTCCACGGTACTATCACAAAGTGATAGGTATCAATAGTCGCCTCGATTCAATGCAGGCTGCTGTCCTCAATGTGAAAATCCAATACCTGGATGATGCGGTCTCCGGACGTCAGAAGAATGCTCAGCTATACACCAAGCTCCTGCAAGAGTCTGGTTTGCAAAACGAGATCACAACACCAGTTTCCCAATACGGGGACGGGCATGTTTGGAATCAGTTTACAATTCGAGTCCATGATGGCAAGCGTGATGACCTGAAGGCCTTTTTGGCTGAAAGGAATATAGGAAGTGAAATTTACTATCCCGTGCCTTTGCACATGCAGAAATGCTTCCGACCATTAGGTTTTCAGCCTGAAGATCTACCAGAAACATTACTTGCTTCCAGAGAAGTACTCAGCTTACCGATCTTCCCGGAATTGGAAGAGGAAGAAATCAGAATTGTCGTGGATAGTGTCAAACAGTTTTTCGCGATGTCGCAACGCCGCGCTGCTTAATAGCAATCCGGGAATATCACACTTACAGCAGTTCAGCCTTTAAGGTTGAGCTGCTTTTTTTATGACTTCAGACAGTTCCGTAGCGGCGGACTCAATCAGGTATTCAGTACTTTCACCAGTTGTCAAATCTTTGACTTGGAGTGAGTTGCTGGCAAGTTCGTCTTCGCCAGCAATGACGGCATAGGCAAATCCGCGGGTATCGGCATACTTAAGTTGCTGGCCCAGTTTCTTCGGCTCGGGAAAGACTTCTACCTTGAGTCCGGCCGCTCGCAGGCTAGCAGCAATTTCCAAGTACTTTTCCAGAGCGCCTTTATCAAAGTAGGTTACTAGTACGTCTGCTGGCGTTTTGACTTTGGCCAGCATGTCCAATTCTTCCATGGCCGCGAGTAAACGATCGAGGCCGAGTGATGCTCCGATTCCAGGCAATTGTCGCTTGGAATAGAGTTCGGCCAGATTGTCATAGCGTCCACCACTGCATACCGATCCAATGCCGGGCAGATCATCTAGAAAAGTTTCGAAAATCGCCCCTGTGTAGTAATCCAAACCTCGAGCGATTGAGACGTCAAGTTTGATACGTTCTGAGGGCACTCCTCCGGCTTGCATGCCCGACAGAATCTTTGCAAGCCGCTCTACGCCTTGTTCTCCCAGGTCGTTGCCGGCGATGATCGGTTCAAGCTGCGTCAGGATTTGCTCATTGGTACCTTCCAACGCAGCCATTGCTAACACGTTTCGTGCCTGCGTTTCCGTCGTACCTGCCGTTGCCATCATTTCCTGAATGACTTTGTCTTCTCCAATCTTGGCAAGCTTGTCCAGACTACGTAGAACTGGGGTAGCCTGTTCTTCCAGTCCTTCTTTCTGTAACAAACCGTTCAGGACCTGTCGGTTGTTGAGGTGAATTGTAAACCGTTCGAAGCCAATAGCAGAAAGCAATGCATTGATGACGAGTCCCGTTTCAATGTCCGCGGCTACGGAAAGTGTGCCGATGGTATCAAAATCGCATTGCATGAATTCGCGATACCGACCGCGCTGAGTGTTCTCGCCTCGCCAAACGGGCGCAATGTGGTAGCGTTTAAAAGGCGTGCCTAGTTCGTTGATGTGTTGAGCGACGAAGCGAGCAAGCGGAACAGTCAGGTCAAACCGCATGCCCACGTCTCGACCTCCGTGATCCTGAAATTTGTAAAGCTGACGATCCGTCTCTTCACTGCCTTTGCCGGTGAGGATTTCCAAATACTCAAGTGTTGGTGTATCGATGGGGCCGAACCCAAAGCTGCGATATACCTCACGGGCTGTTTGAATCAGCTGTTCTCGCGGGATCATCGTTTCAGGCAGGTAGTCACGAAAGCCTTTAAGAGTACGAGGCTGGATGAGTTGACGCTTTTTAGGTTTTTCTGAATCGCTCATGGTTGATCTTTAGCCCAGGACAGGAAGTGGATTAGGGCGGGAACTGCGGATACTTCCATTGGTTGTGGTTTGTAATACAGCTTCGGCATATTCGTGAATTTGTTCGGCAGTCTCGAAATATCGATCGTACGTCCAGTCATCTTCGTACTCACAGTTTTCTGTCGTATAGTCGCGACAGATTTGCGGGCGTGTTTCATAAATGCCACAGAGATTGTCAGGTTGGAGATGTTTGCAAGTTGTATGGATCATGATGTACCAATCATCACCGTCGGTGAAAATACTTGCGCGATCATGAACTAGATACCAGCGTAGAAAGTCGAAGTCTTCTTGATCTTCCGGAGCTTCGATGGGTAATGCGAAGTACTTGCAGCACTTGGCAGTGCAGTATTCGCAGAGGACTTCCCCGTCCTTAAGTTCGTCACGAGTAGGTTTGGTGCGGATCATGATGGCGTGTGGCCTTAATGTAGGGAATCGAGTGCGCCGTCGACAGTTGGCATGACAAAGATTTTACCGTCTCCCATTCTTCCTGTACGTGCGATCTCTGAAATCTTCTGGACAATCTCATCGACTCGAGTCTCGTCGACCCACAAAGTGATTTCTACCTTGGGTAAAAAAGCAGTGGCGTATTCGTTGTCGTTGTATTCATCCAGACGTTCCTTTTGCCGTCCGAACCCTTTCACTTCGCGCACATTGAGAGCTTCCAGAGGAGCACGTTTTAGGCCTTCCAGAACTTTTTCGGCGAGGAATGGTCTCACAATGGCGACTATTTGCTTCATCGCCTGACTCCTCTAGAAAAACCTAAGGGGACAACAGAATTAGCTGAAGAAATTTTCTCCAAACAGGTTTACCTCAGGCCCCGTTTCCACCGTGATATCTCCGGTGATTTTGCACTGGCATGCCAACCGTGTTTGCTCCGGATTGTCTAGATATGCTAACGCCGGAAGCGGGTCAGGGAATGGAACATTAAAGCACTTCTTCTCTGACCAGGTTTGTGAATTTGTATTTTCGATGTGGCCTTCGGTAACGTAAACCCGACAAGTACCACACTGGCCTAAGCCATGACAGTTAACATACTTATTTAGAGTTGCCCCGATTCCATTGACACCCTGATTGGTGTTAATGTTAAGCATCTTAGCTGCTTTGCGGATCGTGGTACCCTCCGGTACAGTAACCTCTTGGTTTTCTTTCGTGAATTTTACTTTAGGCATCGGATTCAAACCTTGTTGTTGGTCGAGGATATAAGTAGTCACCCTACTAGTACAAATCGAATAGTCGGGGGGTCCTTATTTAACCTATATGCCTTATTATGGCAATCGAGTTGAATTAAGGAAGTGGAGGTGGCAAAAGAAACATAGGAATTTGCCATTTGGGACTGAGATTCATAAGGAATTCCAATAATTATGGCCGAGCGGTCGAACTACCAAAATAAAGTTATCAAAAACTACTACGACAACCGTGAAAACATTGCTTTACAACGATGTCAGGAAATCGTGACGGAACTCTACTTAGCCACGGGTAAGAAACGCCAGCGGCAATGGGATTTACTGGCGACACATCTGGAGAAGCTTGAAGTCGCGCAGGCAACAATCGATCACTTGCGCACTCAGGATAATATCGAAGTGGTGGCCAATTTCGTAACGAATCTGTCTAAAGGACGATAGGGGAATCTAATTTGACGAGGGCTAACTGGAGCTTCGGAACACCAGGCCAACTTATATTCGGCAGGGATTCAGTGACTCAGCTGACTACGCTGGCTGGGAGACTGGGTTGGCAACAGGCCTTGGTAATTACCGATGCTAATCTGCTTGACGCAAAGGTAGTTGAACCTGTATTGCTGGCATTGGCTGCGGGAGGTGTTCAAGTTGAGGTGTTTGGGGAAGGTGAAGCCGAGCCTTCCATCGCAGTCGCCGAGGCCAGTATGGCATTGGCGAATGAAGTAAAACCGGATGTCATCATTGGTGTCGGGGGCGGATCCAATCTTGATTTGTCAAAAAACACCGCAGCCGCTTTTACCCATCAGGGGCATCCCACCGATTACTTTGGATTTGATAAAGTGCCAGGACCTACGATTCCATTGGTTTGCCTTCCAACGACGGCGGGAACAGGAAGCGAAGTATCACACTCCATGGTGCTGACGGATACGGAACAGCAAATCAAGATCTCCGGACAAAGCGAGTATTTTCGTCCGGACTGGGCAATCGTGGATCCGCAATTGACCTATTCCTGCCCGCGTCAAGTGGCAGCTGACAGTGGAATCGATGCGTTAACTCATGCGATCGAGGCGATAACCACTGTCGATTTTGATCAATTGGAAATCCCGCTGGGAGAAACCTGTGCTTACGATGGCCGTACTGAATTGACCTCTTCGTTGGCTGAGAGAGCTATTCGTATTTGTGGTAAGTCACTAATATCGGCGGTGAATTCCCCGGATGACTATCAGGCGAAAGATCAAATGGCGCTGGCCGCAACCTTGGCCGGAATGGCTTTTTCCAATAGCGGAGTGGCACTGGTTCACGCGATGGAATATCCGATGGGAGGTGAGCTTCATTGTTCACACGGACTGGGCAACGGCTTACTGCTCCCTTATGTCATGCAGTTTAATCTTCAATCCAGGATTCCAACGTTCGCGAAAATCGCGCGGTGGTTAGGCGAAACTGAATTGGCGGACCAGACACAAATGGCGGAACAAGCAGTAAAAGCAGTGGAAAGAATCCGTGAGTCGATTGGAATTCCCCATCGGATAAGGGATATTGGAGGTACTGAAGAACAGCTTCAGTCCTTCACTGAAAAGGCGATGAACATCCAACGACTGTTTTGGTTAAATCCACAGCCGGCCAACTATGACGATATTTACCAAATCTATCGGACTGCTTATTAGCTTTCTGGGCCTATTGCCTTGGCTAGAGTCGCAACCTTTAAACGCTCAGATGCTGAGTTATCCTTCGTCTGATATCCGCAGTGTTGCACAAGATGTCATTGTCCCTCCCATGGTTCAGGGGATTGCCGCTGCAGGTACACGTGTGCGGGAAACTCATCCGGATTACCGTCAGACTCAGGTTTACCATGCGACCTACCTGCCAAAGCAATGGCATGCAGGAGAAAAGTATCCGGTCATTATTGAGTTTGCTGGAAATGGTCCCTATCGTAGCCCTTTTGGTGATGTGAGTTCGGGACGGGTGGAAGGTAGTTGCCTGGGGATTGGAATCAGCCGTGGTGAGAAGTTTATCTGGGTTTGTTTGCCCTATTTAAATAATACCGGAGTGGAAAATGTTACGCAGTGGTGGGGGAATCCCGCCAGTTATGATCCACAACCTACGGTAGAGTACTGTAAGAAAACGGTGGCATGGATTTGTGAAACTTATGGAGGTGACCCGGAACGCGTGCTGCTGGTTGGATTTTCCCGCGGCGCGATCGCATGCAATTATCTTGGATTGTATGACGATGAGATTGCGGGGTTGTGGAAAGCTATGATCCCCTATAGTCACTATGATGGTGTACGTCTTTGGGGGTATCCCAAAAGCGATATGGCTTCGGCTCGAACACGACTCAAACGCCTGCGTGACACCCCGCAGCTGATTTGTCACGAGGATAGTGGCCGTAGTGGATTAGAGGCTACAACGAAATATTTAGACCGAACGGCGATCCCTGGTAATTTCACTTTTTTGTCGACGGGATTTCGGAATCATAATGATGCCTGGGTATTACGCCCCAGTTCGGCACGCGCACAATTACGTCGTTGGGTACAGCGTCATGTGCTCGAGGATTAACCCCTGTCCTACTTTTGTTTAAACCGCATTGAGTTGAATTATGTCTGAGAGAAAACTGATCATTCTGACCGAAGGTCACTCCAACCCCCATACAGCCAAAACTGGTTGTAGTGTAATCCGCTATCGTCGTGAGGAAGTCGTTGGCGTGCTGGACGCGACACTGGCTGGCCAGAATGTTGAGGAATATTTGGGAGTCGGTGAGGGATTCAAGTTTATCAGTCGTATCGACGAGGCCGCTCAGGCTAACTGTCTGTTGATCGGTATTGCTCCTCCGGGTGGAAAAATTCCAGAGTCCTGGCGTCCGATTATCTTGCAAGCGATTGCCAGTGGGATGAATGTCGTTTCCGGTTTACACGACTTTGTAACAGACGACATGGAATTTGTCGCTGCCGCTAAGCAGCAAGGTGTTGACTTGGTGGATGTTCGAAAGAACGACTTCACTGCAATCGCAAGGCGACCTGGATTTCGCAAGGATTGCTTCAGAGTTCATACCGTCGGACATGATTGCAGTATTGGCAAAATGGTAACGGCGATCGAAATCACTGAAGGTCTTAAAGAACGTGGCGTAGATGCCAAATTCTGCGCGACCGGTCAGACAGGGATTATGATCGAAGGGTCCGGGTATCCAATGGATCGAGTCATCGCCGATTTTATCAGCGGGGCGGCTGAGCAACTGGTGCTCGAAAACGAACAGCACGATGTCCTGTTAATCGAAGGGCAGGGGAGTTTGGTGCATCCAAGCTATTCGGCAGTGACATTGGGAATATTGCACGGTTCGATGCCACATGCCTTAGTGCTCTGTTATGAAGTTCTGCGGGATAAAGTGACCGGCGTCGAACATGTGGCGATTCCTGATCTACCGGAGGTCAGGCGTATCGTTGAAGTGATGTCCAATGTCCACCATGATTGTGAAGTCATTGGCGTGTCTATGAATAGTCGTCGAGTGACGGAGGAAGAAGCACTGGCTGAACAACAGCGAGTGGGTGAGTTGCTGAATTTGCCTGTGACAGACATCTTCCGCTTTGGTCGCGAGTCATTGGTCGATGCAGTATTAGAAGCACGTGAGCGTTTTCTTGCTGCCGTGTCTGGTTTAGAGTGAGCGTTAAATATGAAACTCATTATTCACGATTATGAACTCCCGCTATTGCATCCATTTACGATCTCTCGTGAGACAATTGATGTTCAACCGTCTGTGATCGTCGAATTGACCGACGGTGAATTCTCGGGGTACGGTGAAGCCACGACTAATCGTTATTACGGCGCTACGAAGGAACGCCTACGAGAATTGCTCGAGTCCTTCTCCAAGACGGTGGAGCAAGCTACGTGGGACGATCCGGCGGAATTATGGGAGTTGGCAAATGCACAAATGAAGGATTCGTTTGCGGTTTGTGCCTTGGATCTCGCTGCACATGACTTGTGGGGTAAACGTCTGGGGAAACCAGTTCATGAACTGTGGGGATTGTCGACCGAAAATACGGTGGTCAGTAACTATACCATTGGGATCGATGAAATCGAGGTGATGGTACGAAAGATGGCCGAGTTTGGAGATTGGCCAGTCTACAAGATTAAGCTGGGGACGCCGCATGATCTGGAGATTGTTGAGCAGTTAAGAAAACATACTGATGCAGTTTTCCGAGTGGATGCTAATTGTGCCTGGACCGCTGAGCAAACCATTGCGAATTCAAAACCATTAGCGGATTTGGGAGTTGAATTCATTGAACAGCCCCTGCCTGCTGAGCAGATCGAACAAATGGAAGAGGTTTTTGATCGCTCGGCTTTGCCTGTCATTGCCGATGAAAACTGTCTGGTTCCGGAAGATGTCGAGGCCTGTATTGGGAGATTCCATGGGATTAATATCAAGTTGGTGAAGTGCGGAGGACTGACGCCCGCTCGAAAAATGATTGAATTGGCACGAGCTGCAGAGTTAAAAGTCATGGTGGGGTGTATGACCGAATCGACCGTTGGGATTTCAGCCATTGGACAACTGTTGCCTTTGCTCGATTATGTTGACATGGATGGAGCGGCGTTATTGGCAGAGGATATTGCTACCGGCTGTGCAGTCCGACAAGGTGTTTGCCACTATCCGGACGTGCCAGGGAATGGTGTGACTCTAATTAAGTAGATCTTCAGTCAAATAACTCCAGTTTTGGCTACTGAGTTACTGGTTGGTCTGGTGATGAGGTTTTTGAATTCTAAAGTGGTCAGAGTGGAGAGAAGCTTGCCGGTCGTGAGTTGATCAGGAATGACTAGTAAGTCGATAAGGGTCGGAGTATTGGGGATCAGCTCGAAGACAAGTTTTTCGGTGGCGGAGAGTTGTGGTTCGGTTGCCAGAGTGATAGGAGCCGTGCTGCCGAAGTAGTTTGGGAGTGCCTCCAGGATATCTTCAATAGATTCCACGAGTTGAGCACCATCTTTGATTAGCTTGTTACACCCGCCGGCCACCGCCGTGTCAATCATACCCGGTACGGCCATGACTTCACGGTTTTGCTCGATAGCATGCCGAGCAGTAATTAAAGCACCTGATCGCGTCGCCGCTTCCAGTACCAACGTGCCTACACTGAGTCCTGAGATAATGCGGTTACGACGTGGAAAGAGCCGGCTGTGAGGCGGAGAAGAAGGAAGTACTTCGCTCAGTAGTAACCCGTCCTTTACGATCTCCTTGGCTAATTCCTGATGACTAGACGGGTAGACGTGCTGAAGTCCGGATCCCAGTACAGCGATGGTGGGTCGGTATTCAGACAATGCGGCTTCATGCACAACACGATCGATACCTCGAGCTAACCCGCTGATAATAGTAAAACCCCGGCGACTCAGCTTGGAAGCCAGTTTGTGTGCGACTCGCTTCCCGTATAGAGTCGGGTGTCGTGTGCCTACCATCGCGAATCCAGAGAATTCTAATTTCTGGAGACTTTGGAAGTTTCCCTCGCAAAATAAAACAGGAGGAGGTGACGGAATCTGTTTTAACAACTCAGGGTATTCGTCGTCATGGTAAAGCAGAATCTGAATTCCGTGCTGTCGGCAGAATTCTATTTCGCCTTTTAGCTGATGACGCAATCGCTGGCTGTTACGGATGACTTGGATTAGCTTTTCACCTATACCAGAAATAGATCTAAGTTCACGGTCGGTGGAGTTTAAGATACTTGATGCACACGGCTTGTCAGAAACCAGCTTGAGAAATGTAGCTGGTCCGATCCCGGGAGAGAAATTCAACTGAAGGTAGTCTATCAGTTCGGTCTCGGTCATAGATGATGGCCCTCATTGGATAATGTGAACTCCTGTGAATGGCTGGATACGTCTTTCAGAGGTTTTCAACACACAAGAACATTGCATGGCTTTTAGCCTCCCCGTTTCAGCCAGCCTTTCGATATCTTAGTGGGCCTACCTGGATCGGTAAATCAATATGATGTCACTGAGGTGTCGATGTGTACTCATAGTGATACCACTATTGCGATGGCTGTTGGGGCTTATTGATATTATCTGGGAATGCTTTGTTGGTCCTTAAATTACTGAAAAATAAGTGTAATTCATGTAAGATGGGGTATGCAATCTATGGTTTCCGGCATGCCAATTGCTTGTCTATTGCAGTGGGTACATACGGGTCACATCATAACGGCAATACTTATAGGAGCTATAACAATGTTCACCGCAATTTCCGGTAACAAACCCTTTCGAATCACACCGTTCTTGTCTTATAGCCTTCTGTTTATTTTGGCTTTAGCTTGGACCCCGGTTTACGCTCAGGAGCAGCCTCCAACTGCTCCGTCAGACGATGAGGTATCTGAAGATGATATCGAAGCGTTGGCTCGCGGACCAGTTCATGAAGCATTTGCATCTCAAGTGAATAACGATCCACAGGCTGGTATGATCGTAAATAAAGCTCCGCCTGAGTCGATAGATGAAGTTCCACCCGATTACAAACCGGACGGGGATAACGTTGTTTGGATCCCTGGTTATTGGGGATTTGAAGATGAACGAGACGATTTCGTCTGGATCAGTGGTGTGTGGCGTACGCCCCCTGCCGGTCGTCGCTGGGTTCCGGGCTACTGGAATGAACTCCAGGACGAAAAGTATCAGTGGGTCTCAGGTTTTTGGCAGGCTACTGAACGACGACGAGTGGATTATCGCGGGGCTCCTCCAGAATCTTTGGAAGCAGGGCCTTCTACTTCCGCTCCAAACGATAATTACTTCTGGAGTCCTGGCGTTTGGGTTTACCGGGGTAACGGTTACCGCTGGCGTCCGGGGTACTGGCTCAGGTATCGTCCGAACTATGTATACACTCCTTCGCATTGGGTCTGGACTCCCGGTGGTCATATCTTCGTGGATGGATATTGGGATTATCAAATGGCAGACCGAGGTGTCCTCTTCGCCCCCGTTGTCGTACATGCTCCGGTCGTTCGATATCGACCTCGAGTTGTTATTGATGTGGGAAGGTTTCATATGCATTGGTTCGTCCGACCTAGCTATTGCCATTATTACTTTGGGGATTTCTATGATGCACGCTATCACAGTCAGTTCAGTATTTTTCCTCATCACCACTTCCACTTGAGAATGGGTTACGATCCGTTCTATGCCTACAATCATGTGCATTTCCATAATCACTTTGGTATCAGCTACCATCACCATGTCCATCACTGGCATAATTACTTCCACACTCACCATTTGCATCGTCCCGCGCGCACTTTTGGTTTGCAGTTGAGTCTGCATAATCAAGGTGGAAACAGGCATTTTGGGTTGTCAATCTATGCACACAACCTCAACCGATATCGTGTGCAGAATGATGTAAACCAGCGCTTTGTGAAAGTTGGGCTGGAGCATAGAACGGCAGCAACTGGTAACACCAGTAGCTATTACCGATTGGGTTATGAACGTAGTAAGCTTGAAGGACGCAATACTGGAGGGGGATCCTTGGTCACTACTTCTAAATCCGGTACTTGGACTTTACCTCAGGTCCAGCGTGGCACGAATGTTACCATTGCATCAGCCCAACGCCATGTACGGGATATGAATTCCCGAGGGCAGGTTGCAAGGGCTTTGCCGACGGCAGCTCCGGGAACCACGAATCGCGTGGTTGCCAGGCCTTCTTCATCGATTCCGCGAACGCCAGGGGCGAGTACTGTCAATCCTCGGCCAGGTGCCTCCAGTAATTCGCCGTCTCGTGTAACCATTGGTGGGAGTGTTAATGGAAACTCAAGGCTGCCAAGTCGCCCAGGTACGTCACCTTCAATTTCCTCAAGAACGCCGTCTGGTTCTGTGCCAAGTCGGGTGAATCCGAGTAGCCCGCGGCCGACAGTTCCTAAACCGTCTGTCTCACCGCGTCCTTCGGTAACCCCGTC
>Ga0208624_1000147_pt1 | contig 36611 bp, 26 predicted proteins | sample Knorr_S23_td_DCM_FD_185607 | JGI IMG/M metagenome (GOLD analysis project Ga0208624, IMG submission 185607) | Marine microbial communities from Southern Atlantic Ocean transect - Knorr_S23_td_DCM_ad_71m_LV_A (SPAdes) (version 2) | ecosystem: Environmental > Aquatic > Marine > Oceanic | place... | reverse complement strand
GTTATTAGGAATTTATGAAAAAAATAAGAAATATTTTTTTTTAACAAGTTTTTAGGCTGTAAAGAATTTTTACGCTTTTCAGCCTGGCCCAAAGCAGCCTTTCTTAAAAAACTGAATAGCAATAACTTATGAAAAAAACCAAAGTGTAAAGGAAAGCGACACTATGTTAAAATGGCAAGTAAAGAGCGTTAATTTGTGGGCTGAATCCCGAATTCATTCCCAATTTTATCGTGAAGTACTGACTGTTAAATCTCTAGGATAGGTACATAGAAAACATGAGCTATCCCCATAACTTCAATCTGACTAGGAAATAGATAAATTGTTACAAATTTTGGATCAAAGCTTTCGCGTCATCTGCCTCTTCATCTGGTAAGCCGAGGCTGATAGCTCCCTCTAACGTGGTTTTTGCTTCTGCAATCATGTCAAGGGCGACATACACCTTCGCCAAATGATAAAAGATTAAAGGCGCCTCCATCTTCTTGCTGCTTTCCAAAAGAAGATCCCTAGCAAACGCAAAGTCCCCTCTCAGGTAGGCAATCCATCCTAGGGTATCGGCGACGGCAGGATCGTTGGGGGCCAACTCGCGGGCCCGAAGAGCCATTGAGTAGGCACCTTCGATGTCCCCAGACTCATTACTCAAAAGGTAGGCTAGGTTGTTCAATGCTTTGTAATGATTGGAGTCGATGTTCAATACGGTATTGTAGTGTTCCATCGCGGTAGTGTAGTCCGAACTTTCCTCGTACAAATTCCCCAAACTGAAAATCGCTTCCAGATCCTCCGGATTGGCGGCGATTACCGCATTGAGAATCTCTTGTGCCTCTTCTAAATTGCCAACGGCGAGGAAGGTTTGGGCGAGAGCGTAGGAAGCTGGCCTGAGGGTCGGATCGAGGGATAATGCCCTCTTTAGCCGGTAGATTCCAGCCTGTGAATCATTTTGGGCGAGAGCCAACTTACCACTGAGAAATTGTAGAATAGCGGAATCGGGCTCTTTCTTGATGAGCGGAGCCAGCCGATCGCTGGCGATATCGAATTTCTTTTCGCTGGCGTCTAGTAGCAGTACCTGCTCGAGGGCGGGTATGTAAGCAGGGTTGCGCTCAAGCGAGGTTTCGAGAGATTTCCGAGCTATGTCAGTATCGCCAAGTCCAATCTGAAGCAAGGCTGCTTGGTAAGGTAATTCAGGATCATTGGGGATTTTTTCGGCTAAAGAAAGATAGAGTTCAATGGCTTCAGAAAAGTTCTTTTCCAAGGCGTATCCTCTGGCGAGAAGAATGCTTGCTCGATGATTATCGGGAGCTATCTCGATCGCCCTGAGCAATCTGGCCTCAGCGCTGCCGAAGTCTCCTTGATCGATTTCAAGATTCGATAGGGCCAGAATTGCCCCGACGTGGTCAGGTTGCAGAGAGAGTGTCTTTAGAAGGCCGCTACTGGCTTGCAGAGATTGATCGTCCCTAATCAAGGCTAACGACAGGGCATAATGGCCTTCTGCGAAATTGGGATATCGCTGCGTTACTATCTTCATTCGGTTTATGGCAGATGCGGCGTCCCCCACTCGCAAATCCAATTGGGAGGCGAGTATCGCAATCTCAGGACTCATCGGATCCAATTGCTCGGCTCGTTTCGTCAACTCCAGAGCATCGTCCGTGGATCCCGCGATAAAATTAAGGCGGGCGCTGGCCATAAGGCCTGGTACGAAGTCGGGATAATCGGTCGTAATTCGCTCAAGCATATCCGTGGCGTCTTGTTGGTTACCTGTTTGCAGCTTGAATTGGGCGTGCGCCAAGATTATATTTGGCTTTCCTCCAGGGCCGGCAGATGCAGCGGAAAATGATTCTTCGGCAGCTTCCAGATCTTGTTTGGCCCACAGAAGGTTCCCCTTGGCGAGATGGGCAAGCGAGTAAGATGGATCGATTTGGATGGCGCGTTCCAAAATGACCATAGCGGCATCCAAGTTGCCAGACGATGCATCAAGCATTGCTAGTGCAGTCGTTGCCCCTGCGGAATCTCCCTCGCTAGCCAAGCTCTCTAGTATTGAGCGGGCCTCGTCGGGGCGTCCAAGCTTCAGGGCCGACGATTGCAGAGAGGAGAGGGCGTATTGATTATTAGGATCCTTCGCCAATAAATCCTTGGCAGTCTTCCAGAGTTCCTCTGGGGGCTTGATTTGAGATTGAATTGATAAAAGCGGGCCCAGGAATTTGGTATTATTGGGATCAATCTGAGTAGCTTGCGAAAGGAAGGGCAGGGCCAATCGATGACGTCCTTGCTCGAAGTAAATTAGTCCCAGCTGGCCCGAAGCCTCAGCGACGGTTGAATCGATCTGCAATGCGTTTTTGTACTCTATCTCAGCCTCTCGAAAGTCTCCATTAGCGAAATGCTTTTCCGCCTTAGCCATGTGTTTCTCGAGCCTCGAATGTGAAGAGCAGGCGGTCGTCGCGATCAAGAGCACCGCCGCGGCTAGTGTGAAAGCGACGGGTTTGGACAAAAGGTCTTTTATCATAGTTATAAAGTTGGACAAAAAGCTATTCATTGCGATGAAAAACGGCTCCTTATGGACGAGGTTTAGGCTAAAATTCTTTAGATTGCTGTTTAGGAAAACGGGAGAAGCGTAGAGAGGGAGGGGCAACCTTCGGCTAGGCGGCCAAATTTAGGACTGAATTTTTGCCTGCCTTTTTGAGCATTGTCCAAGTTCTTTCAAAATCGGACGAGGCGATTTCAAGAAGAACCTGCCAGCCCCCGCGATTTAGGTTTGAAAGTTTCTACCTCTCAAGGTGGACTGATTTTTCTTTGCCTAGATTTTTGATATGCACTTTGTCGTTCCTTTCATTGATGACTCGGCCGTCATTCTAATGTGCTCGGGCCCCAAGACGCCTTACCATGGACTCTTCGAGTTCTATAGGAAGATCGGTTTAATTTGATAACTGCTCTCTCATTTTTCCAATTAACGAGAGACCGGATTTTCGAGATCTCCTGGGAACGCTTTTGACAGAAAGTTAGAGGCTGTGAACTAGGCAAATAGAAATCAAGTGTTAGGGGCGTTGCTCTTGTTGAAAGTACTGATGTAGTTTGCTGATGGCATCCGTGTAGGCAACTGGTCTGAACAATGTGCAAATAATGAGGTAAGAGGATAATCCGACTATTACTTGGACGGCAAGTAATGTATAAGCACTTGGATTGTAAAGTAGAGAGCCCGCCAAGAACGTAACCCCCCCCATAAACGTTGCTGCAGCCAAATAAGGAATGATATCAGACAGTTGCTCTTTGATTCGGTAGCCGATATTTTTGTTCGACCAATAGGCGAAGAGAAAATAAGAGATCAAAGAGCTAGCTATTTGTCCCCAAATAATGGATTCTAAACCCCATCTCCAAGTAAAACTCAGAAAAATAATGCGTAGTGCATTTGTTATGAGAGAATAATGGAGATTGGCCTTGGAGTTCCCTGTTGACAAAACAACGCTCGCATGAACTGCCATAACGGGGAGAAGTATTCCAGCGAAGCAAAAGAGTTGAAGCAGGGGAGCGGTTTCATCCCATTCATTCGTCAGGAGAATTGTTATGATCGGCTGGGCAACCATAGCCAATCCAATCATAGTGGGAAAATTAACGAAGGAGATGCTGGCAACCGACTTACGAAGGGCGAGCTTCAGTCTCATTCTATCATCCTGGATCATCGAAAAGGCTGGAAAAGTTATCCGATAAACGAAGCTGTTTATGACCCCGATTGGTATGTCGCTTGTTTGGCGTGCTCTTGAGAAGAAACCGAGATGGTGCGCAGAGAAAAGTTTTCCAACAACGGCATAATATAATTCGTTGCAAATCGCGTTTAGCTGACCGGAAAGCAATAGATTGAAGCCGAAAGAAAATAGTTCCCGCAGGGAATTTAAGCTAAAAGACCGAGTTGGCCGCCATGCACTGAATTTCCATATAAAAGCCGTATTCAACAAAGTATTTAAAATTGAATGGGCAACTAGGCTCCAAACACCATACCCAAGTAGGGCGAGCACGATAGCCGTAAAGCCGGAGATCGTTGAGGACGCGAGTTTCGATAGGAATTGGATCTTGAAATCGAGGGCCTTGTTGAGAAGCCAAATCTGGACATTATTCAAGGAAGTGAATATAATATTCAGGCTTAAGACTCGAAGTAGTAATGTTAGCCTTGGTTCTCCGTAGAATTCCGAAACGTACGGTGCGACCAAAATAATGGCGATTGTGAATATCGTTCCGACCAAGATGTTGAAATAGAAAATAGTGGACGTGTCGTGTTCGGAGAGGTTTTTCTTTTGTACAAGGGCTGCACTGAGGCCGCTATCAGTTATGCTTGTAGCGACTACTAAAAAAATCGCCAGCATTGCTATTAATCCGAAATCCTCAGGGACGAGCAATCGAGCGAGGGCGATCCCTAAAATAATCTGCAAGAATTGCAAGGAGGTGCGTTCGATCACCGACCACTTTAAACCGTTGGTGACTTTTTTTCCAAGTTCACTCATCCTAAATAGGGTGTCACTATTATTGTGAAGAGGTGCATTGCATGGGCGTGATCAAGCTCCATTAGGGTAGGAAATGACGGATGTTTCTTTTATTGATTTGGAGTCAATCGTGGAGTATATTATTGTATTTCCAAATGTGAGGAGTGTTTTTTGGCGGAGTCGCTGTTTCGGGGAAAGTTGCTGTTGAATCTCTGCAATTCTTAAAGTTCTTCTAAACAAAGATAGGAAAGGTCGCAGTAACCTTCTAAATAAAACCATATATTTTATTTCTAAATCGCGATTATAGCCGGTGTGAAGGCTCCCTACAAGTGGGGGCAAACAATGTTTTGGAAGAAAGCACCCCTGGCGGGATATTTTTCGTGGATGTGTATTTCAGCGGGACGGTGGAAGTCCATGACGAAAAATGTAAAGGGGCGAAATAAGAGGCTTGGAGAACGGAGGCACGCATTTCCGTTAGTTAATATCCCGCTGTTTTTTAATAGGTGATTAGCCAGCGAGCTGATTGACAGACTAACTATTTTACGGAGAAAATGGTCATTGCTAAACCAATTTCGAAAGCCCTGAGGTTGCTTGTGTTCGGCGGGTGGCGATGACTTGCTCAAGAAATTGGTAGTTTCGATTCGTCAAAGCGTGACTAGCCTTTGGATGGTACATGTGTGCGACTGTAGCTTTGCGAGGTAGATAGCCAAAATTAACTCCCGCATGTTCGAGGCGTGCGAAGAAGTCCCAATCTTCGGCACCGAAAACTCCATCGTAGCGACTGTCGAATCCATCAACGTTTTCAAAGTCCTGGCGGGACACTGCAACTCCGAAACCAGCGGCTCCCCTCCATGACTGAGGCATCCCCCCGGGTAAACGTTTTCGCAGAGGAAGTAGGAAGCGCCACCCCTCCCACCGACCGACGATGGCGTTAAACTTCGTACAAAATGAGAAAGCTTTGGAAGGTGGTCTCTGACATGAAAGAATCATTTGGGTAGACTTCTTGTTAAGGAAAAAACGTCGGCAGGCGGTAACCCAAGCTGGCTTATGATAGCGAGCGAGCTGATCCAAGAAGCACATAGGGAGCAAGATATCGTGGTCTATGAAAAGGATGATATCGTTTTTCGCTGCGAGAAATCCACGGTTTCGCAACGTGGCAAGCCGTCTACCCGGATCGGCAAGGGTTAAATGTTTTATCGGAGACTGGAAGCGCTCGCTGATCGAGCGAATAATTTCGCAGGTCTTGGAATCTTCGCCGTCTTCAGTAACGATAATTTCATCTTCCGAGTGCCGAAGAGCTTCAGCTACGGACGCGAGGCAATTCTCCAGTTGTGCTCTCCCTTTGTAGGTTAAGACGATAACAGATATTCCAGTAAAAGACATAATGAATGAAATTTTTTGGGCTACTATTAAATTCGATAAATAGAAAGTTAATCAGGTATTCAAATATCGAATAAATCACTCATCGAAAAGTTGGGTTTGGTCCATTGCTTTCGCTTTATTAAAAGCTCGTGCCAAATGTTCAAAATAAACAAGGCGTATAGGCTCTTCCAGTTATGTTGAATCGATTTCTTCGTTCGCAGTTTTTCCATTACCCATGGCCTTAGATGTTCGCCCGAGTAGGAAGAGGGATGCAGTAGTACAGACACCAAGGTTTTTGAGGCGGTACCGCCGAACCACTCTTGAACTGCATTGGGAAATCCTAGTTTTCTTCTTTCGATGATCGTTCGAGGAAGTCCTATCTTGCGAGCTAGATCTTTAAGGATCTTTTTAGTATAGCCACCTTCGACTTTGTATCGACCGTCTATTTTGAAGGCATAATCGACGATCCTGTGATCAAGGAAAGGAACCCTTCCCTCAATAGAAGCCGCCATGGTTGTTCGGTCTGTTAGTGGTAATAGCTGGGATCGAAGATAACGTGTCGTGTCACAGTAAAGCTGCTGGTTTAATGAGCCGACCATTGTCGCTTCCATGTAGGCTTTCTCGAAAACGGAGAATGGCGAGGAAACCACGCCGAGCGCAGAGGCGAGTTGTCGATAGTCGTTTGAGGTTAGATTCGAGGTACAGCGCAGGTGCCACGGTAGGCGAGATGAGCTGTAGTCGGCGAGGTCTCGAAGAGTATCATCGGTGAACGCGGATGAGAGCAACTGTTTTGCGAAAGGAATGTTTGCCCGTAAAACGGATTCCGCAATTGCGTTTCGTCTGGAGAGTTTATAGTGGCCGTAACCCGCGAAAAGCTCGTCGGCACCCGCTCCGGAAAGAATAACGGTAACATCTTCAGAGGCGATTTCAGCAACAATCTGAGCAGCGAAAAACGCAGGATCGGCAATAGGCTCGTCGGAGACCCAAGTCATATACGCTGCATTCTCGAGAAAATGACTAGCGGTTGCGAAGAAAATGTTATGAGACAAACCTAAGGCTGTTGCCAAATCCCTGGCATTGTTAGCTTCCTCATCAGGTGTGCCTTCGAAATGAATCGTGAATGTGCTGATCTCGCTGGCTCTTTTGGATCGGGTTGCCAGCTTTGCCAGGAGGCTTGAATCAAGTCCGCCAGAAAGACTGACGCCCACCGGGACGTCAGCGGCTAATTGTAAATCAACTGCGTTAGACAGTAGATTTTCGAGTTCTTCTAAATTTGGAGCAACGGTGCTACCTTCCTGGTAATGGGGGAAAGAATAGAAAGGATTTATAGAATGCTCAAGTGTTTGGGTAATTTCTATGTAGGTACCCGCTGGCACCTTAAGAACGTCCTTTACAATAGTTTTAGGGTCTGAACAGTAAAAGGAATTGATGAATTCTATCGCGCTCTCAGGATCAATCGTCGGGTTGAAAAGTTCGCTGGCAAGTATAGCTTTAAGCTCTGATCCGAAAATAAGGAAATCGTCAGTTATTTTATAATATAAAGGTTTAATGCCCATCGGATCCCGGCAAAGGTAACTTTTTTTCTTTTCACGATCGACGATCAATATTGAAAACATGCCGTTAAGCTTGTTAAGAAAATTTGTCCCAAATTCTTCGTATAAGTGGGGCAGTACTTCGGCATCGCTCTGGGATTTCAAGTCGTGACCGAGCACCGCTAATTCTTTACGGAGATCAAGATGATTATATATTTCCCCGTTTAGAAATGCAGAAACCGATCCGGTCTCGTTGTGAATGGGCTGGTTTCCGTTTTTCAGGTCCTGAATGGAAAGCCTCAAAAATTTGGCAGAGAGAAATCCTGTGTCTATGTACCCAGATGAATTTGGCCCTCTGTGTTTAATAGCTGTAGACATACGGTTTAGAATGCCTTCTTGCTCGAGAGAGGATAGTTTTTTTGACGATGCTATGCCAACAAATCCGCACATAAGATTTTTATGATAGTGTGATTGGTCTAATCGTTACTCGAAAAATTGTTCGACCGGACTAGATCAGTCGATTCTTAATAAGACCTCTCTGGGCAAGGTATGCCTTTCCAGAGGCATTCGAAATGGGAAACCAGCCCGAAGATTGGCCGCGAGATGCACAGCCAAAGCTTCTCTCGCGTTCATTCGCTGAAGTTCCGTGCCGCGTCTAGAGTAAGCTAAGAGGTATTCCTTTTTCAAAAGGGCTTAATTGAGGAAATGGCACTGGAGCGCAGTCCAGTTCTGGCGATCGCACAGAGCCATCGTTCGCTACACTGGCGGTTTTGCATCGCGTTCACGTGAATTCCGGAGTCTCTAACTAGAATGAGAGAAGAGCCTGGTTGATGGCACTCTAAAGTGAAGTCGCTTTTGGAAAGATTGCTCATGAGCGGCAGGCGACTACGCTATTAATTACTTCGGCTAACATGCGTGTAAGGTTTTTCCGCTCGAACCGTTGAATAAACTCCCAGTTGGGCACCGGGCATTGGGTGTCTTTTTTCCAGGCATTGTATCTTTCGGAAAGGATTTGTGCCATCGCATCTACATCATCAGGGCCGCAAAGAAACGCGGCTCCGTATTTTTTGAGAAAGTCTTTTGCATCCCCTTCTGGTACGGCTGCAAGTATAGGCTTGCCTGTTGCCATGTACTCATAGGCCTTTCCTGGTACAATCGAGGACCGGTGGCCGGGAGCGAGCCTATGCATCGGAAAGAAGAGAAGATCCGCATTCCGAATTAAGGAAACGCTATCATTGTGGTTAAGATAGCCCGGAGTATCCACGATATCCTTCGCGTCGGATCTATGAACGACTTCTAGGTCGGTGTCGTTAAGTGCACCCGCCAGAGTAAGTCGAGTTTCTTTTCGAGCTGACGGAACGAATTTTAAAAATCTCTCGATTGCTTGCATTAGATAGAAATGCGATCGGGTTAGCGATTGCATTCCCTCAACAGTTCTCCCTAGCAAAAGGTACTCAATTCGACGCCGTCGTTGCCGAAGCCCCGATTTTGTGTGCAGGAAACCTGAGTGAACGATGGAGAATTTGTCGTTTTCGATTTTTTGATGCCAAGTTTTAAAATCGTCTGCGTCATAACCATTCGTGATAGGCGTAACCGGTGTATCTGAAAGCTCGGGGAGGGCATTGCGAAACTTTTGCACTGCCTCAGGGGTATTCATTATTATGTGCGAGGCACTTGATAACGCATTTAGCATTTTACGCACTTCGACTCGACGGTGCCAAAAGCTGCGATGGACTTGGAACTCGTCGAGGGCCCATGGGTCACGGAGATCGGCAATCCAGGGTTTACCAATTTTTCGGGCTATCGACGCGGCTAAGAGGGCGTCAGAGAAAGGGGATAGCGTAACAAACACTGAATTAAATTTGCTGAGGTCAATTGAATCAAAAACTCTATCGTATTCTAGTTCATCAGAAGGCCAGGCAACACGAAGAACGTTAACCGTGTCTGGAACTTCAGTTAACATAGTCTGATCGTACGGAGTCCACGATTCTGCCGTGCGTGGTCTATCGATAGAGGTCGTCAGAATTGTAGGTTTTACGTCGAATAGCGGCAAAAGTTTTGCGAATTTGATTGAACGTTGTACGCCTGCACCCCCTTGAGGGGGGAAATGATAGGAAATGAAAAGAGTTGAATCCATTAAATGGTTCGTAAAACTCTTGCCGGAGCTCCGGCGGCTACGCTGTAGTCGGGAATATTCTTCGTTACCACGGAATTTGCTCCAATGACAGAATTTTTTCCTATGGTAACGCCAGGGCATACTACCACTGATTGTCCGAGCCAAGCACCTTCTTTAATTTGAACTTTGTCGATTTTGTTGAGGCCTTGATTCTTGATAGCCGTCGATTTATCTAGAAATCGATGTGCGTGATCAGCTATATAACAGTAGCGAGCAATGAGTACGTCTGGATTTATAATTACGGATCTTACAGCGGATATAGTCGTGTACCCAGAAATCGATACGTTATCACCGACCAAAATCGCACCAAATAGTTCGTTACGTTTTTCAACATTTAGCCAGCAGTTACTGCCAATGAATACATTTGACCCTACCTTAATTGACTTTAATCGATTAAATCGTAGATTAGGTTCGACGATTGAGCTCTCTCCGAATGAACCGAATCCATTCTTAAGAAGAATCGTATAGGCTCTAGTTCGTAATCTTTTATAGAAGAGAACAAAATTACTCGCGTTCATGAATCTTGATTTAGAAAGCTGGGCGTAGTAATCTTCGAACAAGCACCAAGAGTAATCATAAATAAAGCGTAGGTTTGATCGAAGTAGGATATCGTCAGAAATGTAATCGTGTGTGTAAAAAGCATCGTCCCAGTAATCCAAATTAGAAATTGTGAGCTTGTATCTAGGTATAAAGAAGAATGAAAAGTCTGATAAATGCTTTTAAAGGCCGAAAAAATAATAAGAACTAGCAGCAAAGTCGCCCCAAATCCCGCTGTAACACCTATATGGATATAATAGTTGGTTAGATCGCAATGTTGTGGTATTGCTGAAAGTCCGTAGGGCATCCAATGCCGTGTATAATCCGTCCCCCAGAGCCACCATTCCGAAAAATGGGTGATAGCGGTGTCGATTAAGTACGCTCGGTGCCATCCCGTGCTACCACCGACAAAATCAGGCAAGGCCATAAGGTACCAAACCGGTCGTTCCCGAAATAATTGGAGGAACATAATCGCAAAAATTGCCCCAAGTATCACTTGCTTAGTGTATTTGCGATAATTCCAGAGAAGCATTGCAAGAACCGCTAGTAAAAGAGAGGCAATGGGAGTTGAGGATCCGGTAGAATAAATGCCAAGCCCCCCCACTGCCATACTTGAGTAAGATAGTTTGCTATGCAAATTTTTGATAAATACTAGGGCGGGTGTGACTAGGGCGATAGAAGTGCCTGCTAAAATAGGTGTTCCGAATGGACCCCTCGCTCTCAGTATATCATTCCTTAAGAGTGCTGTATCGGGGGCTCCGATCAAATTAAAAACATTACTACCAGAAAGACGTTCAATGATAAGTCCCAGGCCTAAAGGGATCACCGCAAAAGCGCATGTTTTACAAAAGAAAATAAAGTCCCCTTTTGACGTGATCGTGCTTTTTGAAATTAAATATACCGCTAAAAGGTCAAAGGCTACCCTTAGTCGATAGTAGTAAGGATTCCCGTATTCGAAACTGTGTCCAATAGCTGAAACCAAAATTATAATTGAAAGAATCAACAAATATTTATCTATTCGACCTTGTAACCTATAATCTAAGTTTGATCTTAGGGTCAGCTTGAAAAGCTGAACTAGTAGAAGAATTCGTAAGATCGTCAGGTTAGGGAGGACCTGCGCCTGAGTCGTGAGGAATACAGCAAAGATAATTGGGAATAACGCAAATCGTCTAGGGACGAGAATTTGAGTAATTACAAAGATCGCTGTAAACGCATAGATCATGAATTGTTATACAAGACTCGTAAGCTCAATATGCTTCAATGACTAAAAACATTTCGAAGCACTTTGACTCATCGTACTGCAACAGAAGTTTAGAATGTTCTTCCTGTTGGTGATAGCCCCTTTTGGGAGATGAATGTTTATAAATTAAATACAAGAATTAAAATAAGTCAAAAATAGAAAAAGGATAAATTAGTATATTATAATTGTGCCATCCGTAACGCTATAAAGGACTTAGTCAAAAATAAAATTTTTTCTTTAATAATCGCACAATCAGGAAATAATAAACAGAAGCACGCATAGTTTATCATTCTAGGTTGGCCTTCCAGCTTTTCCATTGCGTCATTTAGGTCATCAGCTTGACCTCGATTACCTAAAGTGTGCTTTAATATCAAAGAAATGCGGGTATACTTCGGAAGCCAATGGAAAAAGGGGGTCATATAGTGTGGTTCTATCGGAAACCAAAAATTGGGAGTTTGAACAATAAGATATTTACCTACTCTGCGAACTTCTGAAGCAAATGATTTCATTTTGGACCAGTTGCCTACGTGCTCGATCACCGAATTAGAATGAACAATATCGAAATGGTTATCGTTATAATAATGCATATTGCAAGCATCGCCTGTTGTGTGCGTGCAAATTTCGGTATCATCGTCTAAGTTTTCACCCGGAATATTTAGAATCACAATCTTGACTTTGCAATAGAGGAGAAAATCTTTATCTATAATATCCCAGTAACGAATTTTTCCACCGACGTCCAAAATGGATACGCTGCCCTTTTTCTGATAGATTTGTTTAATGGCTTCGGTCAATGGCTTTATACGCTTTGCTCGAAATTTGGTTCCGATAGAAGATGGGGACGAGTAAAAATTTCTGGCAAAAGTTTTGTTCATTTCAGGCCTGTTAAAATTTAAGGTACTGTTCGTGAATGAAAGTTATTAGATTAGTGTATTAATCAATAAGCAAGTCGCTCGGCGGTGAAGGTGGGGGCGAGGGGCTTGGCACGTTGTGCTCATGTGCAAGAAAAAAGTCTCTATGAAAAGCGGGGGTTTCATTAAATTTAAATGGAGCCAGCTTCGCTGTGTTTCCTTCACCATAACTATCACCATCATCGTAGCCATTGTAGAATTGCGGGTTTGTGAAAAAACCTTCTCGATAATATAAATGACGCTGCGCATAGTCGAAAAACGCGTCATGATCTATAATCTCCCGAGCACCCATCACCAACGCAGCGATAGCGGGTGCTTGTAGAACGCTACCACAAATATCCCGGTAAAAGCTGTCCCAATTGTTACCATCCCGCTTCGAGTTGTCGGTGTGCGTTTCACCCCAATCCGGTTTTCCGAGATCGTCCAGCGTGTAGGGAAGTCTAGGTCTACCATCTGCGGAGTAATATGGTGCGTTATCGATATCATTCTGAGAAACGTAGAAAGTTTGGCGGAGCTCAGAGAATTTCGCAGCTGATCCTGTGATAGCCGACTTCATTTGTGGGTCATCGAGGCAAATAGCGGCGATAAGTAAAGGAGAAAACCGACCTACGTTATGCCCACCCGTATCATACCATAAGCCACCCATTGTAATAATACCATATATATCGATACCGTATTGTATGAAATTGTAAAGAAGGGTGGATTTCTGTTCGTTTGTGTAATTGAGATTTAATGAGAGAGCGGCGTCACCAGTTTTTATCGCCATGTCTTTCCCGTATCCATTATTGGCCTGGTAAGGGGTGTGCAAATATCTACCAGTCCAAGTGAGATCTTGCTCATACCATAAAAAGGAAAATTGCTGTTCCAAGTCAGAGAGTATTGGAACGTTTGATAGTTTGGACTTGTCGAAGGTTGCTAGTGATTCGTAAGATACGTCCTGTTCTTTCCAAGGATGGGAAAAATCGCCACCGATATATGCAGGGCGAAAAGCACCACTTGGAGGTGGTTCAGAAAGAATAGTTAGAACTGAGAAAGTGTTTATCTGTCCCCAGGTAGTTTCTGTGGAATTGGAGATAGAACTTATAAGAGAACTGGATGGCTCAAGTAAGGCCGGAAGTGCCTTGCCAATATTTAGTTCGTCAATATAGGAATTGTACGGGGAGACCCGGTTGTCGAAACCTTGTTCCCTGCCTATCGAAGGATTCAGCATCGAACCATTTTTTCCTGTTTCCGGCAAGGGGCTAATCGCGATGATAGTAACAGGTCCTACAACCCAAGGATCGCCATTTAGATACGTGCCAGATTCATACTCCTTGTCAAAAACCCAGGTAGTTCCATGGCGCGTTATGCTCGTTGCTGAAAAAGAGCAGGGGAGGCCGGAAAAAAAATAGAGGAAAAAGAAAGTAAGGAATAAATGGGAACGCATGTGAAAATTTTCCGGAGGTTGAAAAAGAAGACTAAGGAAAAAAGATAGGAGTGTAGCTGATTTTTATGAGAACACGGCCGAATCTAAATTTCCCCAACTAGATTGATGGGAATATCCTATGGTTTGAGTTTAAGACCCCGGTTGATCTTTGCCTAAAGGACCACTCGAGAATATGTATAAATTTTTTTAATCGATTAGGGCGAAACAGGCCGATTGGTAAAAATAGCAGCATTTTGAGAATCGCAACGAAAGTTAGAAGTTTGCGGTATCGATCAGCGGTTTCTAGAGAAAAGTTGTAACAAAAATATTGGTAAAGAGCATCTCGCATTTTTGATATAGAAAATAGATTGGGCTGTTCACTAGAACTACGTCCTCCATGATGTGTAATCAAGCAATCGGGGACGTGGTAAACATGGGCAGAATGTCTGCGAATTTTCAAGCACAGGTCCATGTCCTCAGCATACATGAAATAAATAGGGTTGAATCCGCCGACTTTTCGGAAAAGAGCTGTGGGGAGGAACATGCAGGCACCACTGATAGCTTCGACTTCGGTGGGAGTGTCCGAGTGATAGGCTTCGTATGTTCCCCAAAGATTGGATCTTGGGAATAGCCTCATCAATAGATTGGATCCTAATGCTTGATTCAAAGGAGTGGGTGCAGCGTGCACACTAGTTTTCTGCAGACTACCATCGCTATTCAAAAGACGTGCTCCCAGTAGAGAATCGACTGGGAGCGATTGGTACTCTTCGATCAGTGTGTGAAGCGATCCTGATTGGATTTCGGTATCAGGGTTGAGGAGGAGTAGTAAACTTCCAGTCGCTTTCTCCACCCCAAGATTATTACAGCGACCGAATCCGATGTTTTCATCCGATTGAACGAAAATGACATTCAGGAATTCTGTAGCTAGCATTTCACCGCAACCATCATAGGAAGCACCATCGACTACGATTATCTCTGGGTGAAGGTCGCTCGCGTATCGATAGATCGACTTGAGGCAATCACGCACACAGTCTTTAGAGTTCCAATTAACAATGACGATTGATAAAAAAGGCAGCTCTCTCGTTAGCTCATCGTTGATCCCTAACTTTTCACCGTTGTTCGGGTTCGCAGTCATTTGCATGTTAATCTCTTTTTGGCGACTGTGTAAACTGTCGACCCAATAGCCTGCTCAGTTGTTCTTTTTGGACATGGGCAATCAGAGTCTTTGGGACGATTCTCTTGCGACGCCGGAGCGAGGCTGCAACGTAGCCTGAAAACCAAGCAGCAGAAGCGAAAAAGAGCGGTCGATCACGAATAGTCCGAGAAATGCATTTAACGAGTTCAAACAGTGGATGGTAACCTACCGCGTAATCACGCATACCCATTTGGTATTTACGCTTGAGAAGGCCCCCTTGAGATATATTCCGTGGTTTGTGGTGGTCGACTACGAGGTCGGTAATGAGGTGCGTTTTGTAACCCTTCATGCGAGCCACGGCACAAGTCATACCGTCCCAGCCGCCCTCTGGTATTGGAATCAGGCGTCCTATGCTTTCAAAACAGGTTCTGCGGAAAAACTGAGTGGCTCCCGGGACGTCGATTCGATTCAACGGAAACTGATTTCTGGGTAGTCCAATGTCGATGACGACGCCTCCCGCGAGACCTAGCTTCGGTTCTTCTATGAATCGTTGCAGAAGTTCCTCGAAGTAATTGCACTGAAAAGTTACATCGGCATCGAGCAACCCGAGGTACTGATACGATTGATTCCGCAACTGGGAGATCCCGTACTCAGTGTTATTTACGACTCTCGCAAAGCCGACGCCTGGGTTGTCCTCGACGCTAAGAAGCCTGATCCAGGGGTACTTAAGGCTGGCCCTCGCGACGATTTTGTCCGTCTGGTCAGTGGAGCCGTCACTGACGATAATCCACTCAAGCGGTAGAATCGATTGCTTAACCACAGCGTCAATCGTTCTACCAATGTGGGCTTCCTCGTTGTATACGGGGGTAACGAGAGAATAGGCTGATCGATGATTGGATTTTGCTGGTGCGTGAGTGGAACTGGTAGAGCATTCACGGATAGTGGATACCGAATCTGCCTTAGCTCCGCCTGAGTTCGATTGGGTAAAGCTATTGAGCTCTGAAGGCTTGGCTGTAGGTTTGTCTGACACTTGGCTATGTTAATCGGCGGAACCGGGAAACGAATGAAATCCGAAAAAGGCTCTTTGGGCATTAACAAGACATAAAAAAGCCCGCGATCGCTTTCGTTAGGATCCCGCTTGCCCATGGGGCGATGCTCCCGGTGGAAGTGAGAGCTTCAAAGGCTGCGAGCCTTTCCGTTAGAGAGTGCTCGTCTTTGGCGGCTTCTATCAATCCCATGTTGGCGAGACGCTCGACGGTGGCGACTTGATGTTCGTTGCGAGTCTCGCCAAGGTAGCCGAATCGAGGCATGACTAGGATCGGCTTCCCGAGCTTAAGGGCGGAAAGAATCGAGCCCATGCCTGCATGGGCGATGACGAGCGAGGCACTCTCTACCTTGGCGGCGAAATCTGACGGAGAGAGGAACTTTCGAGTGTCGATGTTTTGGAATTCGTGGTTCGAGTTACCAACTTGAGCGAAGACTTTCGCCTCGGGGTGCGACCCGGCCCACTCGTCGATGACCTTAACCATGCGGTCGAAGGGGACGTCGGAGCCAACGGTTACGAAAACCCGAAAGGATTTTTGATCGCCTATGTCTAGTCGCTGATAGCGAATCGGATCGGTCTGTAGCTCTCCAGAATTGGATCTCCGATCACTAATGTTGTGAATGTGTCGCTTCGCTCGATACTTGTTTTGCTGTGCAGAAATGTTACTTCGCTCGGTAGCTAATGGCTCATCCTTGTTAGTTGAGGCTTTTTGTTGACTGGTTTTTTCGGTATCAGCGATGGCTTCGTTAGAAGCCTCATCCCCCAAGACGTTTCCGTAGTAGTGCGGGCCACCGGGTTTGGCGAGATGTTCCCACTGGGTTAGCCAGAGATCCGCGTGTTTGCCGGCTTTTTGGCCGGAAAGGGAGAGCTCTTCGGCGTTGGCTATGCTGTCGATCCAGATGGTTTTACGTCTTAAGATCTTGCCAACGAAAATGGCGAAGAATCCTGGAGCGGCACCGGTGGAGAGAATGATCTTGGGCCGCTCGGTTAAAATTACCCAGAGTATGGAGAGGGCGCTAATGATGAGTTTGCACTTCTGAGTCCGATTCGCGTCCACGATAGACCTGAAACGTTCGCTTGGGACGTCGTGTTCGTAGTCGGCATAAGTGGTGGCGTAAGTGACTTCACAGCCTTCAAAGGCGGGGCGCAGGCGGAGCATTTGAATCCAATGGCCACCGGCAGAGGAAATGGCCAAAACCTTTGGTCTAGAACTATTCGATAGCTGATCTTTATTCATTTATGGTCTCACGCGGAGCCGGTAAGTCGCGAATTGAAAATCTGGTAGCCGCATAGGCTGCCGAGTTCTCAGAATCTGGGTTGTGCATGTTTGTGGTCCTTGCTGCCAAATTGATCCTAGCTCTCGGGCACACTCCCGAACAAGTTTGGCTCCGACGTGCTTAAATTGATTTGAGTAAACGCGGTCCGAGCATGCAGCTGATTGTGGATCGTGTGATCGTCTTTGGGTAATTGGCTCGTCTTTCTTCGAAAAATGAAGGGTTTCTCCGGTAAGAGAAAAGACGTTGACCTGTAAGAATATTCAGAGATTCGAGCGTCCCGCTCTTCTCGGCTTAAAGTCTTCAGCTCGCTCCTCGGCCTAGCAACACGGTGGGCATGGTCATGAAGAGGATCTTAATATCGAGCCAGATGGACCAGTTCTCGATGTACTCCTTGTCGAGCTCCATCCATTCGTCGAAGCTTAGATCGTTGCGGCCGCTGACTTGCCACAGACAGGTAATCCCGGGTTTAACTGATATGCGTCGCCGGAAAAGCCAATCGTACTGATCGACCTCGCTGAAGAGAGGCGGCCGGGGGCCGACGAGCGAAATATCTCCGATGAAGGCGTTCCAGAGCTGGGGGAGCTCGTCCATGCTGGTCTTACGAATAAAGCGACCGACGCGGGTGATGCGGGGGTCGTTCTTGATCTTGAACACGGGCCCATCGACTTCGTTCTGGTCGGCAAGTGCCTCCCTTAGCTCCTCGGCATTAACCACCATGGAGCGGAACTTGAAGAGCTTGAATTTACGCTTGTTCATGCCCACGCGCTTTTGAGCGAATAATATCGGGCCCTGGCTATCGAGTTTGATGGCGATGGCCAGGATGATAAATAGTGGGCTCAGTAAAATCAGCATGATTCCGGAAATAAAGATGTCCATGACACGCTTGACGAACAATTGGATGATATGGCTCTCGCGAAAGAGGGTGACGACCTGTTGGTTTTCGAATGTCTCGACCTTAAGGTTATCGATAATACCTTCTAGGCTATTGCCGGGAAATAAGCGGACTACCAATCCTAGGTCCTTTCCGTAAGCAACAGCCTTCGTTAGGATTTTGAATCGCATTACATTGGCGAGGCTTTCCTTCAGGTTAACGGCGATTATAATTTCGTCTACCTTCTCTTTCTCCAGAATCCTGGGAAGATCGGGTAGGGAGCCAATGGCTTTGGTCTCATCCAAGTCGGTACCCTCTGAGTCGACTGAGACAAACCCGCAGATTTGATAGCCAAGCTCTTTTCGTTTTAAAATCGCTTTCGAAATCGCCTTGGCCTCCTTGCCGGTTCCGATGATGATGATATTGCGGCGACTTGATTCGGAGAAGGCCGTGAAGACTAGGGCGAATCGTAGAAAAAACCGAAAGGCGCTGCCCAGGCCGATATTTAGGGCCCAGAATAGGGCGATGGATTTAAGATTAAGTGTTTCGAATTCAAAGAGAACGCTAATTAGCAGGACGAGAAAGGCTGTAGTCGTGCTGGCTTTTACGTGGACCCAAAGCTGCCTTAGTATGGGGATAAACTGATTGGTATTGTACTGGACGAAACGATTATAGATGACGTACCAGCCCGCTAAAATCGCGATTAATGCTAGAGACTCGATGAGTTTGTATTCGCGCTGAAATACAATGTAGACTTGCGGCCAGGACTGGACTCCTTTGGCGATGGCCACGGTTATGAATAGGCTCAACGCAAGGGCCGCTTGGTCGAAAAAGCGGAGGCCGTGGATGAAGAGTTTGTGTCTTAATCTAATCATGGAGAGATATCGCTTATCTCTAATCTCTGATCACTAATAGGAGGGATCGAATGCTGCCAGGAGTCTCTTCCCTGAACTCAGGTTCGTTTAGCGGTCACTTCTAAGGTAGTTAATAAATCCAGCAATCTGAGCGGCTAGTTGTTTCAGGTCGTCATTCAATTGCCGCTGTGTGTCCTCAGAGATGTAGCCAATATCTAATGCTAAGTAAAGTTGAGCTCGAACTTCTCCTAAGGAAGCTTTGGCAATATTGAGGAATTGAGCGAACTCCTTGTCCGAATGTCTCTCAAACCCTTCGGCGATATTGCTAGCGATGGAAACTGATGCTCTTTGAATTTGGTTTTTAAGACCATAGTCCTTTGCGAACTCACCAGGCTTAGTAAGAAGATAGACCTCCTTTGTTATAACGCGAGCGGTTTGCCAAATGGGGAGCTCTTCGAATGAGTTATACTGAGGCATAAGGGTAATCGCTAATGGCTTATCTCTGACCTTGAATCGGGGTGTGCGTAACTCACTGATGGCTAATCTCTAATGGACTATCGGTGTAGAGGTAAGAGCTCGGTTGGAATGGTTGTCCGATGTATTGAGGGCTGCTGTGGTGTGTGGCTTCAATCTGGTGTGAAACAGGATTAGCGATAAGGGATTCGCGATTAGCGATCGCCAGACCCGACGAAGTAGCTCGCAACTTTGTCGGGCGTGGCGTGCCAGTATTCGCCGCCGTAGCTCTCTTTGATGTGTTGGAGAAAGTCGGCGTAGTAGCTAATGGGAAAGCTGGAAGCGTTACCGTTGCCCTTGAAATCCACGTAGTCGGGATGCGTATTGAGAAAGACCATACCGCCTTGCTTTGCAATCCAGGCGGTTTTCTCTTTCCAAATCGCGTTGCTAGATTCGCGGAGGAGAAGAAAGAGTGTAGAGTCCTGAGGGAGGGTGTAGGGTAGTTCTACGTAGCCATTGGGCTTTTTTGAATTGCCACCGCTGATCGCTGATCGCTGATCGCTGATCTGATTTTCTTGGTTTGCGGCCAGCGATTCGGGATTCGCGATCTTACGCTCGACCCAGAGCGGAAATATGGTTCCTAATCCATCGGGTTGGGGCTCGAAGGGGTCGGTATCGAAGGTGGACGTGTCGTAGGAGATGTTTAGGGAATGGAGCCAGTCGAGCCGGTGATGCATGAGGGGAGATCGGAATCCAGTTGCACCCCAATTTTTCAGATACTGATTGATTCGTTTGGCACGGCGTTGAAAGGTGTCTCGATCGTTGTATAGTTTGCCATCATGATAGAGGCCGTGCACCCCTACTTCGAACCCGTAGTCTTTCAGCTCTTGTATTCGGCTCTCGCTTACGCGGTATTCGCCTTCGGGAACAAAATTGATGACGGAGCGGAATCCGAGCTGTTTTTCGACTTCGAGTAGCTTATCTAACTTGTCGTAGCCGATCTGGGTTTCGACATCGTGAGAAAGGACGAAGGCGAAGTCGGCGCCGTCGGGCCAGCCTCTCCAATCGTCAGGGGCGGCTCCTGTGGGGGGATCGATCGGCCAAGAGCCGGAGTAACGAATACGCTTCCGTTTGGCAAAAAAACGCCGAGTCGCCATGCGGAAGCGCCAGGGTAAGTAGGGCTTAGCTTGGTAGTAAAGTTTGAGTCGGAGCATGGATGCGTAGCGAAGATTGAGGATTAAGGTCAGTTTATTTTTCCAGAAGGAATGGCTCTGGGTTCTTTAGCATTTTCCCAAGCATGGAGCCCACTTTCCGACATTCGGCTATCAGTTTTTATGAATCTCCGGATCAATATTTCCGCAATCTAAGGTAAAATTGATCCATGTCCCAGTTTCCCCAGCCTCTCCGTCTGCGTCCGTGAGCTTGCTGGTAAAATGCGCTGGATAGCGTCTTTAAGCCCAGGCCTCTTGTAAATTTGCGCAAACGCACCGGGAAGATTTTCTTATCTGGTCAGTAAGAGCGTAGCGTTCGTCTGCTAGAAATCCTTTGCTTACGGAATATATTCCCATGGCGAGGGTATTGGCCTTTTTGTAGACGTCGAGTTCTTAAGCAGATCGAATCAGCGTATCAGAGACTTTAAGCTCCGACTTTTACTCTCCAGGTTCAGATATCAGTCTCTCCCGATCTCCGTCCTCGGGTTTCTGCGACTACAGATCTCCCAGATATTCCTCTTGCAGCTTTTTGGGGACGTAGGTCTTGGTCTTGTTGAGGATGGCCCCGATGTTATTGTTGGTTTTTTGAAGCAGCTCTGTGGCCCGGGCTACCACATCTTTAGAAGCTTTTTCGGATTCTATGACAATGAAAACGGCATCCATGAAGCTGGCGAGGCGGGGCGTGACGCTGATGGGGCTCACCGCAGGCATGTCGAAAATGATATAGTCGAAATCGCTGGCCTTCAGCTTGGGCACGAGGTCATTGAAACGGTTGGGAAGAATTTTGGGCAATTTATATCCGTTGCTCCCTTCGGCGGCTACTACCAGCTTGCGGGATTGCCGCTCGCCCGTGTCAGCAGGCGTATCAAGAAGCTGCTCGAGGCTATTAACCGCTTCGCCCTTGTAGAATTGCTGAGCGGACTCTTGCCCCAAAGTCATATCGACCAAGAGTACGTTGCCCTCCTCGGTTTGGGATAGGGTACCTGCTAGGCCAGCGGCAACTGATGTCGTGCCGGGCTGGCTGCCTATACCGGTGAGGCCAACGAGCTTTGGCTTGTGCGTGAGCCCACGCCCTTCGAAAAATCCGATAAGCCGATCCCTGAGAGCTTCGAAGTAAGGATGAAGAGCGTGTTCGCTATCCCAAGGGCTGGCCTCCGTGGACTCTTGCTTGGCAGTGGCTGCGGCTGGACCGTAACGATCAGGTTTCGCCTTGGCTGCTGCGATCAAAGTAGGCGATTTGGGCCGATAGCTGTCTTTAGAGGGTTTGTCTTTGGCTCGCTTAGCCCGTTGGAGAATTTTGTGCTCCCCAACTTTTTTCAGCATACTGCGATATGCCCGGCTATTCATATCGGGGATGGAGAGGAAGAGGGGTATGTCGAGGCTGCGTTTGACATCCGCTGGCCGCTTGATCGTCTGGTCCAGGAGGAGTTCCACCAGAAAGGCCCATGCGAGGCCGATCCCCAGGCAGATTGCCAACGCTCCACCGGAGAGCTTAAGGGTTGCTTCATTGTCCCAATGGGCGCTGGTCGGGCTTTGCACGATGCCGATATTGTTGACCCGGCCCGCGCCGAAAGCCTCGTCGATCTTGGCTTGTTCGCGGCTCTCGGAGAAATAGCGGTAGTTCTGCTCCTCGATTTCCTTGCGTCGTCGCAGGTCTTGGATCTCCGTCTCCACGGAAGCGACTCTCTCGGCGTCTCGCCGAATCTGCGCGTACTGCTCTTCAAGTACATTGATTTTCGCTTTGAGGGCGACCACTTGGAGGTTAGCTGAGTTCAGATCTGGGATAGCTTCCCGAGGGCCGCCCCCCCGGGTTATAGCCTTTGCGCGAACGGTTTGCCCGAGCAAAGGATTGTCATTTTCGATTTCCTCGATGTGCTCCTGAATTTCAGCTAGCTGAGTTTGGGCGCCTTTCACCAACGGGTTTTCGAGCGTGTAGCGGGTCAGGAGGTCTTGCTCGTTACGCCTCAGCACGTCAAGACGAGCTTGGAGCGAGGCGTAGGTTCGCATCACACCAGGATCGACTGATTGCCCTTGAGCGGGCTCATATTTCGTTTCGTCCGCGGGGTCTGAGGTGGTAGATTCGAGCTTGCCGATCTCGTTTGCAACCGATTCCCGCAAAGCTAGCTCGGCTTCAGAGTCGAGCAAGGCACCTTGAATGGCGGCGATTTTGGAGTTATGGTCAGCTTTAGATTCTTCCAGCGAAATAACGCCAGCCCGCTGGAGGGCGTTTTGTAGCTCCGCCTCGGTCCGCCCCAGTCTAGACCGGTATTGCTCCGCTTGTTCGTTGACGAAGCTATCGAAAGAACCGGCTGAGCGCGTTTCCAGATGTTTGGTGAGATAACCACCAAGAAGCTCCTCCAGAATCGGTTGAACCAGCTGCTTATTGGAGTGGGTGTAGTCGATATTGATAACCGTGCTGCGACTTGGAACGCTGACTTTGATCGCGTCTTGGATCACCTTGGCCGCAGCGTTTTGGTCGAAGTTCCGAGCGGAGTCGCCAAGAATCTGGCCCGGCCCGATCTTCTCGGCCACGCGATGGGCGAGGTCCATGCTCGTAATGATCTGCAGCTCCGAGTTAATAATCGACTCGCCGCGGGTCTCCAAAGTGGTAACTCGGGCTCCGTCTTCCGCGGAAAGTGGCGTTTTCCCCTGCTCGACGTAGCGGATGAAAAGTCGAGCTTGAGAGGCATAAGTTTTCGGATAGAGTACGTAGATAGCCCATGCAGAGACGATGCCCAGCAAAGCGAAAAGAACTATCTTTACCTTATGCTTGAAGAGAATGTATAGAACGTCGTTGAGCGTTATGCTGGTGGGCTTGGAAGCTAAATCGGGATTTTGCATAGCTAGCGATTGGGATCGATATGTTGGACTAGAATTTACTGATCTGGACGAAGAGTTTCTATGTTAAATCTGTATGGATGGAAACGGAAATTTTCATACGTTTTCCATATTCGTCTGAAAAAAGGATTTGTTAAATATTTGAGACCGAAAGGGGCGGATTGTGGAATTTACTGCGGGCATTTGGTATCGACAATTAAAACTTTAATTGCCGGCCGCTAATCGCTTCAATTACCCAACGTGCCGGTAGAGTAGTTGGCCGGCCAGTCGGGCCAATGGAATAGGTAGGGCTCTGAAAAAGCGAATATGCCAGCCGTCTGTTTGGTCGCTTTGGATATCGATACTATTGGATTTCGGGTCGATGCGGTAGTAGGACACGGTCTTTTCAATCGCCCCCCAGCCACGCTTGAAGCGGCGGAGGCCCTCGTTGCCAAAAGAGGTGCGGCCGAAGTCTAGCTTCTGATAGGCGTTTTGGGCCAGCCATTCGATGGCTTTCCACATAACGAGATTGCTAGGCCTTTGTAGCTGGAATCGCAGGTCGGAGGCGCCGAATTTATAGATAGCGTTCAACCCCTGATGAAGGAAAACGGCTCCGGCAATGGGTTGGCGAGCGTTTTGATCGAGGGCAAGGAAGATGGAGCCGTTGCCGGGCGCGATGACATGCTTATAAAGGCTCTCAAAGAAGCGCCAGGGCTGGGGGGGCAGTCCGTGGCGCTGGCGGCTAAGGCAGTGTAGGCGGTAGTAGGCAGCGAGCGATTCTAGGGATTGTGAATGAGCGACAGTTAGGCCTGCGTTTTCCGCTTTCCGCTTAGCTCGCCGGGTCGATGCGCTGCATCGTTGAAATAGCGCGTGGGTGTCTTTGACGAGGACTAGCTTGTGCGAGTAATAGCTAATTGAGGGCTTTTCTGCGGTTGAAAACCCGTCGCCGCTGCGGTGCTCGACGAAACGCCAATGGCGTTTTAAAGCAAGGGCTCGGGTCTCGGAGATAACCCATCGAAGCGATTCGGGATTTTGGTAGAGTGGCTCGCAGGCATCGGTAAAGGGCAGAGAGATTCCGCGCTTGCCCGTGAGCCAACTATCGATCTCCATAGTGACAAGGGTGGCCGCTGGCTGAACGGTTTTTGATCTAACAGAGATCGCCAAAGGGGTAAAGCCATAAGTATCGCGAAGGACTCGAATCCAGGCAGAACTATGGAAGATTGACGCTTGCGGGAAGCGAGCGATATGGGTGTTCCAGTCGGGCCGATCGAGTGGATTAAAAATTGTTGATTGCGGGTTGCGAATGGCTGTTTGCGAGCGGGTTGCCCAAACTTGATTTTATGGTCAAATTACGGTGGAGCTAAAATGCTAGCCCATGCTACAGAAGTAGCTTGGGTAGTTTTCGCGTTTTTTTCGCCTCAGCTGCTCGTTCGAGAATTTAAGGAGAGAGCGTACTGATTTATTTCCTTTTGAGGAACTCCTTTTCAATTCACCGAATTAGTCCCTTCAACGTATCGGCGACGTAGGAAATTTGCTCCTCGGTTATCTCGGGAAACATGGGGAGGGAAAGAAACTCGGATGCGCATTTTTCCGCGATCGGGAAATCGCCTTTCTCGTAGCCGAGACTCTGGCAGGCCTCTTGCAGATGCAAAGGGATGGGATAGTGGATGGAGCCGCCGACTCCCCTTTCTCGGAGGGAATCAAGCAAGGTGTCGCGATTGGTCACGCGAATGGAATAGATATGGTAAACATGTTTGCAGAAGCGGTCCTCGCTAGGGAGCAAGATGCCTTCAACTGTGGAGAGCTTTTCGCTGTAACGGGAAGCGGCTTCGCGGCGCCTGGCGGTGGCCATGTCGATTCGCTTGAGCTTCAGTTCCAGAACGGCTCCTTGTATCCCATCCATGCGACTATTCCAGCCCAACCTCGAATGAAAGTATTTCTTTGCTTGCCCGTGATCCCTGAGAATGCGGATTTTTTGGGCCAGATTGGTGTCGTTCGTCGTAATGGCGCCCGCTTCACCGAAAGCGCCGAGATTCTTGCCAGGGTAGAAACTGAAGCTAGCGCAGTGACCGATGGAACCAGCACGCCTCCCTTTATAATCGGCACTGACAGCTTGAGCAGAGTCTTCCATGACGAATAATCCGTGCCGTTCGGCGATTTCCAGAATCGGATCCATATCCGCCATCTGCCCGAAAAGGTGAACTGGGATGATTGCCTTCGTTTTCGGCGTGATCGCCGCCTCGATGAGGTCTGGATTGAGGTTGTAGGTGTCTTCAAGGATATCGACGAAGACAGGCCTAGCGCCAGTGAAATTGATGGCTTCGGCAGTCGCAATAAAGGTGTTAGGAGCTGTGATGACCTCATCTCTAGGACCAATTCCCTGGGCCAACAGGGCGAGCCACAGCGATTCTGTGCCGCTCCCGACGCCGATCGCGTGTTCCACTTTGCAGTAGTCAGCGAAGGCGTATTCGAAGGACTCGACGAAGGGACCGCCGGCGAAGGCGTTGCAATCTATAACCTCGCTGATCCTGGACAGGACTTCGTCTTTTATGGGAGCGTGGTGGGCTTTGAGATCCAGCAAAGGTATGTTCATGGGTTGATCCTGCGTACCGGAAAATGGGAGACAACCTAACTGCCCGCTGCCATCCGAGGTATGCTTTTCTATTTTCAAATTTTTAGTCTGCATCATCGCGGGCTGCATTTTTCGTCTAAGTTGCGGTGAATTGAGAAACCCTGATTTTGCTAGAGTTCCGGCACGCTGCCGCCATCCCGGTGCCAAGACCGGTTTCTCAGGGCTTGGCACCGAAATTTAGCAGTTGGGCTAGCTCAAGCTCCAATCAAGGCGTTGAAAATAGACTGTTTTGAAAACATCCAGCGCGAAGTATGTACGAGCATCCGAGCAGAGACGCATTTCAAGGTAATTGATCGGCGCAAAACGAGAAGGGTAAAGGGAATCGCCCCGCTTATTTAAAAGATTTTTTGCGGCGTGTTCATGCGGTTTTGCAAGTGTGAGTAAAAGGCGAATATCACGATTGGAGCCATCACTTTGCAACCAACAGAAGAACGTCGATTCCGATTGCCCTGCACTAGGGCGATTTCGTAGCTAGCGGTCGGGCGGGAACGCCGGCGACAATCGCTCCCGGGGGAACGTCTTTGGTTACGACGCTACCGGCTCCGATCAAAGCTCCCGCTCCAATTCGGATCCCGCACAGGATTGTAGCGTTGGATCCGAGTGATGCGCCTTTCTCGACGACCGTTTCGACGGTTTCCCAGTCCCCATCGAATTGCTGAGATCCATCAGGGTTGGTGGCTCGAGGGAATGGGTCGTTCGTAAACATAACCCCGTGCCCGACGAATACCTCGTCTTCGATGGTGACACCCTCGCAGATAAAACTGTGGCTCGATATCTTGCAGCGTTGGCCTACTCGGGCGCCTCTCTGAACCTCCACGAAGGGCCCGATCTTAGTTTCGTTGCCGATGCTACATCCGTAAAGATTTATGAAGTCGCCCAATTGGACAGACTTTCCCAGATCAACATCCGTAGCGATTCTCTGTAACGAGTTTCGAATATCGGTCATATCCGCATCGATCAATCCAGATTACCAACTTTGAGGAACGAATTTGAATGATGGTAAGGTCGGATGGCGCTCAATGGGGTTAAGCCTGCGCTTCGATTCCCTTTCAGCCGAACTTCGACTCCATTGAGATTCAACGATTCGGTGGCGGCTTCGAGTACCTTGACGACTTGGGTTCCGGCTTCGCCTGGAGTCCGAGGCGAGATCCGTCTGATGATGCAATCCAAGAAATGTTGGCACTCGTTCTGGAGTGGCTCTGCAGGCTTGACAAACGGAATTCTGACATCCCCGTGATGATACGCGTAGTGGAATTCAGCGAATGTGTCGTAATGGGGAGGTCGCTCCACCCGCGCATCGAAGATCCGTATTTTTTCTCGAGGCTCCACATCATCGAACACAGCCATGCGTTTGCTGCCGACGATTGTGGTTTCTCGAACTTTTCTAGGGTCGATCCAGCTGCTCGTTATAATAGCCGTTTTCCGGTTAGGGAAATTCAGAGACATCGTAGTCACGTCTTCAACTTCAGGGACAACATGTTTGGCACCGCTACAATTAACGCTCACAGGGGCTTCACCAAGCAGGTGAAGAATTATCGAGATGTCGTGAGGGGCTAGATCCCAAGCAACGTTTATATCGTTATGAAACAGTCCAAGATTGAGTCTCCGAGAGTTTATGTAGCGGATGGTCCCTAAATCCCCGGAGTCAATGATCTCTTTAAGTTTAGATACTTCGGGAGAATACAAAAACGTATGGCCGACCATTAGAACAAGGCCTCTTTTGGCCGCAGTCTGAGTCAATTCGACGCATTGCTCGGACGTAGCTGCCAGAGGTTTTTCGACGAGAACATGCTTACCTGCCTCCAGCGAGGCCATTGCTAGAGGGAAGTGAGAGTGGAGTGGCGTCGCGATTGCCACGGCATCGATTTCGCGGTCATTCAAGATCGATTCGACGTTTGAGCATGCTTTGGCGCTCGGGTACTGTTGGCTCACATGGTCGAGACGATTTTTTTCTCGGTCGCAGACGGCGGCTAACTCGCAGTTGTCGAGAGAGTGGATATTTCTAGCAACATTTGGACCCCAGTAGCCCAAGCCTATCACAGCGACTTTTATTTTTTTACTCATTGATCCAAGGCAGTCTCGAGGGTCATTCGACGCGAGCAGAGATTTCTTAAACAGAAAATCACCTCTCAAAATCGCGACGGCTGCCTCGGATAGCCTCGATTTTCAGGACTGGAAAGTGCACTCCAGTGGAATGGTTTTTGAAAGCCGCAATCGTCTGTTGGGCTAACACCATCGGGGTTCGGAAAATAATCGTTAAGTAAGTACGGGCTGATTTGCCTCTCGAGTAGTTGACGTCGAGCCTGACCATTTGTCTAAAGGTCAGCCCATTTTTGCCGGAAACCTGCCAGAGACCAGTCATCCCGGGCAGGGAATCAAAGCGAGCTTTCTCGATTTCGTTGTATACGTTGTATTCGAACGGCAGGCAAGGCCGAGGTCCGACGATACTCATTTCGCCTCTTATGACGTTGATCAGTTGCGGAAGTTCATCGATTGCCGTGGCCCTGAGTAGGCCGCCGAGTGGTATGATTCGAGGGTCTCCGAAGGCATCCATTTTCAGCATCGGACGATCGTTATCTATCAAGGATTTTGCATGTTGTTCGTGAAATTCGCTTTTGGCTGCGATGTGCATCGTCCTGAATTTGTACATCGTGAATGGCCTTCCATTTTTCCCAATCCGCTCCTGGCGGAAAATCACGGGTCCGCGCGACGTTAACTTAATCAAGGCGAAGGCAGCCATGATTAAGGGCATTAGTATGAGCAGGGCAGATATCGCTATAACGAAATCCATACAGCGCTCGCTTCGGAAATAGGTGTTGGTATCGGAGGGTTGTAGCAGCTCTAACTCTTTGTCGAGCGCTTGATTACCATTGTCCGCGTTCCGGAAGAACGCGTCGTAGGCAAAGGAGTTGATTTCGGATTCCGAGGGTCTGTGTTGGGAGTAGAGGTTGTCTTGGGCTGGCTCCATGTCGCACTGGTGATGCATGCACGTCGGCGTTCTACGTGCAACGGATTTGAAGCCTCTTAGCGATACTTCAGCGAGGCGACTAGATTGATTTGTCCGCAAAGCCTATGGCCCAATCAGGTAATCCCTGAAAAGAAATTCATCACAGCATAGATTTAGATTGATATAATGAGCGAATTCCAATTGCGGGGTCCAATATAGAACCGTTACCGTCCTCGATATTCCTTTCGCATGCGGGCCTACCCCTCCGGGGCTTAGAGCGCGGTTTTTGGTCGTCCCTTACGCTGGCATCAATTATGCCAAAAAGGGTCCGCGACCGTCGTGCCGCATGTCGTCTGGGGCAAAAATTCAAGCGTACGGCGACACATCTCTTCGGGCCTCTGACCCGGGTGAACAGGCTGCCGATGCGGGATTTGTTGGCAATCTGGAATGACCAGAATCGGTTTTGCGGCTGGGAAAGGGCAATAGCAAAGCTAGTCTGATAGCGGTTGTCAGGAGCCTGACTTTCCGGAGTTCTTATGGCTCAAGGCAAATCTTAATTGGGTGCTCAGAAAGTCTTCTCGAAACGAAGTTAGGCTTTGGTCAGGCACGAGCTTCCTAATGAATCGCGACCGAGAAATGGGAATCGAATGGGTCTTTTTGGACAGTTGGAAATGGCTTTTCGATGAAAAGATTTGAAGAAATTCGAGAAGTATCCGATTTTCAAGGGGGGCCGCTGGTCTAAATGCGGTTTAGCAAGTCATGAAAGTTGCAATCTTAGGTCTTGGATACGTTGGTCTCCCGCTTTCGCTTCAATTTGCCCGCTCAGGGGTATCTGTCCTGGGGCTGGATATCGATGCTAGAAAGGTAGAGGAGCTTAACGACGGTAAAAGCTACATCAAACATATCACGTCGAATGAGGTGAAGGCTTTGGTGGAAAAGGGGGCGTTTGCCGCCTCTGCAGATTTCAGTCGAGTTGCGGAAGCGGACGCTTCTATTATTTGCGTACCGACACCTTTGAGCAAGAATCGAGAGCCGGACATCTCTTATGTGCTAGATACAGCTAAGGCGATCGCCCCCTATCTAGCCAAGGGAAGCCTGGTGGTTCTAGAATCAACGACCTATCCAGGAACGACGGACACAGAACTCAGGGAGGCTCTGGAAACTGGGTCGGGAATGAAAGCCGGGGAAGATTTTCATTTGGCCTTCTCGCCCGAACGCGAGGATCCGGGCAACCCCCAAAGTGTAGTTGCCACAATTCCTAAAGTTATAGGCGGCTACACTCCAGCGTGTTTGGAAAAGGCCAAGGAACTTTATATTAAAGCCTTGCGATCCCTTGTTCCGGTCTCCTCTTGCCGAGCGGCGGAAGCGACCAAGCTCTTAGAAAACATTTTTCGTAGCGTTAATATAGCCTTGGTTAATGAGCTGAAGGTGATTTACGATTGCATGGGAATCGATGTTTGGGAGGTGATCAACGCGGCCAAGACGAAGCCTTTTGGATACATGCCTTTCTATCCGGGTCCTGGTCTCGGAGGGCACTGTATTCCGATCGATCCATTCTACCTAACCTGGAAAGCGCGTGAGTTCGGATACAATACGCGATTTATCGAATTGGCGGGCGAGATTAATACCTCGATGCCGGAATACGTAGTTCGCAGAACCGCCGATGCCCTCAACGCCCAGAAAAAGGCTTTGAATGGCAGCAAGGTTCTTATCCTGGGATTGGCTTACAAGCCAAATGTGGATGACGATCGTGAGTCCCCGAGCTACATTCTTTTAGACATGCTCAAGGAAAAGGGTGCTGAGGTTGGCTATTACGATCCATATGTGCCTGTGATAAAGCCCACGAGAGAGCATCCCTATTGGGCGGGAACGAAATCGGCAACTTGGGATGAGGAAACTGTTGGGTCTTTTGATGCTGTGTTAATCGCAACAAACCACGCTTCGGTGAACTACAATGAGCTTGCTGCTTGGAGTCATTGTATTGTCGATACACGCAACGCGATGGACGGAATTGGCCTGAAAGACGATCAACTTTGGAAAGCTTAGGCGCAAAACCAGGGCTCAAAACTGATACCCGATTATTCTAAGCCGATTTTTCTCGTTGAAGCAATCAATCCAGCTCAACCAATTTAAGCGGAATGTGGCATAGATTGGGTTTAGCATCGTGCCACCAAGGGCTCCCTAGCTAGTCTACGGCAAATTTACCTCTGCGTGGCTTCGGGGCTTTTCCACCAGCCGGTGGCATCTACAGTGCTGGTAATGAACCAGTCGGAGAGGCTCTTGCGTAGCGTGTTTTTGGCTTCCGCGTAGTCGGGATCGCTCCAAACGTCTTTTAATTCGTCCGGATCGCTCTCGAGGTCGAATAGTTGTCCATTGTCTTTACCGATGTATTCAATTAGCTTGTACCGCTTGCTGCGGATCATGAGCGAGTGCTTCAGGTCCTGCAGCATTAAGTCTTGTACGTGTTCAGAGAATACGTACTCGCGCTCCTCGGCATCGGGCCGGTTTTCCAGAAATGGTAGCAGGGACTGGGCTTCGGTCTTCGCGTTGGGCTGTATTCCGGCTAGCTCGAGCACGGTTGGGCCGATGTCGAACCATTGGGTAAGGGCATCGATTCGGCGGTTGCCCTCAAAACGATCGGGACTCCATACGACCAGCGGTACGCGAACCGATTGATCATACATGGTCCACTTTTCTACGAGGCCGTGATCGCCCAAGCAGTCTCCGTGATCGGAAGTGAACATGACAACGGAATTTTCCAGCAGCCCGACCTCCTCGAGCCGGTCCATGATACGGCCCACTTGCTCGTCAATCATGGTTACATTGGCCATGTAGTAAGCCCTCTGAAGCTTGCGAGATTCGTCGGAGGCGTTGGGATCGAAATCAATAGAGTCCGCGAATCTTTGGGTGAGGCGCTTCCTGAATGAGTGCAGCGTCTCGGGCTGGGCATCCATCTCCTCTTGGGTAACTGGGAGTATGGGAAGGTCCGTCTCCATGTACTCCTTGGTATAACGCTCAATGGGATCGAAAGGAGGATGGGGCCCGGGAAATCCGATCTCTAAGAAGAGCGGCTCGTTATCCAGGGTGGGGCGCTTTTCCTTGTCGATCCATTGCATCAACTTCGATTGGTCGGCTGCCCAGGGCGACTTGTTGATCCACCGCAGGGCGAGGTCACCAATGAAAACGTCGGGATGTAGATCATCGGGCAATTTCCACTCGTACGCCCCTTGCCGTTCCTTGGTGTCCGGCCAATCCTTGTAGAAAGGTTTCTCGGGGCGATCGAATCCTCGCAGGTCAAGAGCCTTGTCCCATTCGTCCTCGAAAATGTGGGGGTTCTTCTTCCACATGAGCTCGGATTCGCGGCGCTGCTTGTTCTCGACGACGAAGCGCTCGTGAAATCCATGCAGCTCACTGTAGGGATCGGCGTGCATTTTTCCAATGTTGACGCAGTAGTAGCCGCTGTCCTGTAAGTCCTGTACCCAGGTGCGTGGCCAGCGGTCGTTGTTCTTCAGCGCCCCCGAATTGTGGGGAAAGTAGCCGGTAAAGAGGCTGGCTCGAGACGGACCGCAGGAGGGGGAGGTGACGTGGCACTGGTCGAATGAGACGCCTTCGCGGACGAGCCGATCCGTATGCGGCGTGTTTAAGTAGTGGAAACCGAGCTCCGCGATGGTATCGTAGCGCTGTTGATCCGTAATAATGAGGATGATGTTGGGGCGTTTCATAAGAGAAGTTGGTTCCTATTGAGCCATCTAGAGGACGACAAGACCTGAGGTGAAATTTCTTTGGGTTGCCTGGAGGGTAGCGAGCTTCCGCGGAACGAGCCGGGAGGGGTTGGATGGGAGCAAAATAGGTCGCAATCTCTCCACTGGGCCCGCGAAACTCTTTTCGGTAACGTTATCGGAATGAGTTGATCGGGAGATGGACAATAGTTAGCGGGAGATGCTGATTAATCGAGGATAGGCTCCCCGCGGTGTCATGTTTTCGATTGGTTCTTCTGAGATAAAAGAGGTAGCGGACGATCTCGAGCGTATGCTCGGATAAGGAGGAGCAAGCCGAGCGGCCATTCAAAAAGTAGGGCAGGCATCTTGCCTGCGCATAGAAGCAGAGAAAACAGGCTAGAAGCGTTTTCTACTATATATGGCCGCTACCCCAAAGATTCAGAAGAGTCGTTTTTAAATTAGTCATGGACGAGTGCGGGAATCGCCGCCTTAATGCTGCTTCTTACTCGCCCTCCCTATAAGTTCTCCCCTATGAGCGAAATTCAAGAAGCCCCTACGACCTTTAATGGCATTCGCAAGCAACTCGGTCCTGGACTGATTATATCAGCAAACATTGTCGGTTCTGGCGAGCTGATCGTGACAACCAAGCTCGGAGCCGATGTGGGCTTCATCATGCTGTGGTTCATCATCCTCGGGTGTTTGATCAAGGTTTTCGTTCAGCTCGAGCTCGGTCGCTACGCGATATCCAAACGCAAGACGACCTTGGAAGCCCTGAACACGGTACCGGGCCCCAAGTTTGTGGTTTCCTGGCTGGTGTGGATTTGGACATTGATGTACGCGGCTATCTTTTTCCAGTTGTCCGGAATGGTGGGCGGGCTGGCTCAGGTATGCAATTTGGCGGGATCGGATCTTTCCCATACGGTGCTGGCGATTTTGATAACTGGTTCGTGCGCGATCCTGCTCTATGTGGGACGGTACAGGTTTATTCAGAATTTCTCGTCGATCATGATCGCCTCGTTCACGGTGTTCACGATCTTCGCGGTCTTTTCTCTCTACTGGACCCAGTATGGGGTAACAGGTAGCCAGATCGCAGAAGGGCTGAGCTTTAGTCTTCCCAAGGAATTTTTAATCGCCTTCGCGGCTTTCGGAGTGATTGGCGTGGGAGCATCGGAACTGATTGTATATCCCTATTGGTGTTTAGAAAAAGGATACGGAAAGTACGTGGGTCCTGACGATGGCTCGGAAGCGTGGATCAAACGAGCCCAGAGCTGGATTCGGGTCATGAAGTACGATGCCATGCTTTCGCTTGTCATCTACACGGGAGCGACGGTTGCTTTCTACTTGCTCGGAGCGGCGGTGCTTCATGGCCGGGGAATCCCGGTGGAGAATGACAACCTAATGGCAAACCTTTCCAATATATACAGTACGTCATTTGGGGATGTGGGGCTATGGATATTCGTGGTTGGTGCCATGGCTGTCTTGTATTCAACGGTGTTTGTGGCAACCGCTTCCAACAGCCGCTTAGGAGTGGATTTCCTCAATCTACTAGGTATCCTTAAATGCGATACGGAAGAAAAGCGGAAGAACGCAGTCCGCATTGCCTGTGTTGTTCTCCCGGCCCTGTTCTGCATATTCTATCTTTCCGTGGGCAAGCCCGTAACGCTCGTGGCGGTAGGAGCCGTTGCCCAGGCTCTCATGTTGCCGTTTGTCAGTATGGCTGCTTTATATTTCCTCTACTATCAGACCCATGAAAGGCTAAGGCCCAAAGCGAGCTGGATTTTTGGCCTGTGGATATCCGCAATAGCCATGACCGCTGTGGGATTCTATCAAGTGTGGCGAGAATTCGGGAGTTTCTTCGGCTGATAGTCCGGATAGAATGGGCTAGCCTTATGTAAGGGGCTGTTGTAGCTAATTCTAATACCCTTATGAAGAAAGCCATATCCAGAAGAAGCTGCTTGAAATCGCTCGGTGGCTTGGCGGTTGCTCCTCTTTTATCGTCGTTTTCATTTCCCAATATTTTGAGGGCCCAATCTGGTGATTGGCCGATCCTTGAAGGACCGGATACGCCTAAGCTTTGCCTTGGCATTGCTCGCGATGCGGATCCGTCCCGTATGCGGATGGTGAAGCAGCTGGGAGTGGACCATGTCTTAATTGGCGGCCCGAAAATCCCTTGGAAGGAGCAGGAGCTCAAAGAGATCATGGAACGGTTCGAGGCCAATGGGTTAAAGGTGATCAACATGATGATTGGCGGCTTTCCAAACGCCATTTACGGACGGGAGGGCCGCGATGAGGAGATCGAGAATATCCAGAAGTCGCTTCGAGCAGCGGGTAGGGTTGGCTTGCCGGTAGTGGAATACAATTTCTATGCCCATCGATTGACAGAGGGATACTACATGGTGGAAGGCCGTGGAGGTGCAGGCTATACTGGATACAAGTATGAGAATGTGAAGGACCTCCCGCCCATGCCAGAAAAGGGATCCCATTCAGCGGAAGCTTTGTGGGCGAATTTGACTTACCTGCTGGAAGCGATCATTCCCGTAGCCGAAGAGTCCAATGTTAGAATGGCGTTGCATCCCAATGATCCGCCGGTACCCGAGAGCCGTGGCAACGAGCAGATCGTGGCCACCTTCGTCGATTGGAAGCGGTTGTTGGACATCGTCGACAGCCCGTCGAACGGCATGACTTACCATAGTGGCGTGACAACGGAAATCGATGTGGACGCTGTCGAAGTTTGCAAGTACATGGGAGAACGGGACCGCATCAACCATGTACATTATCGTAATGTTGTTGTGCATACACCGGTGGTGGATTACGTGGAAACGTTTCCGGACGACGGCGAGACCGACATGTTCGCGGTGATGAAGGAGCTGGTTAACCAGAATTACAACCTAGGCATCTATCCGGAGCACCCGCGCTTGCTGGACTACGATCGAGGTAATCCTTACACCACTTCGCAGTATCCAGGCGGCGGTGGTTATGCGGGGTACGCATACAATGTGGCTTATTCTCGGGCTATGCTGCAGGCGGCCTTAGGGCAATAGATTACAATCGTTTTTGAATATGAAAATTCACCAGTCCATTTTTGGTCTTTCGGTCCTAGCGACCTCAGTATTGCTCTGCTCGACTCTTGAAGCCCAGTTGTCCGGATTCTCCAAAGAGGATTTGATCAAGTACACTGCGGATTCTCCTTTCGAGCGTTTTGAGGACGGACGACCCAAAGTGCCGGATCGCTACATCGATGCTCTTCGGAATTCGTCATCAGAAATGGTTTACGGCCCCCTCAGGCGTGCGGGCTTTCAGAACCAATGGGTTGATGGCTGGAAACTCCTGCAGCCTGACAAGAAGCTTGTGGGAAGGGTGTTTACCGCCCAGTTCATGCCGACCCGGCCGGATGTGAATGACGTCATTGAGGAAGAAGCCAATGCCGATGGGAGCAACGTGCGTAACAACCAGCGAGTCATTAGCAGACTGCAACCCGGCGATGTGCTAGTCGTCGATCTATTCGGAAAGATAGCGAACGGCACGTTTGTGGGCGACAATTTGGCGGCCGCGGTTTTTGCTGCATCAGGAAACGGATTCGTGATCGATGGCGCGGCCCGCGACTTGGACGGCATTATCCCTCAAGGTATGCCTGGGTATGTTCGAGGGTTCCATGTAAGCGCCTTGGCGGATGTTATGCTCACGGGCGTGAACGTGCCCGTTCAGATTGGTCACACAACGGTAATGCCGGGTGATGTTGTGCTTGGCGACCGGGAAGGCCTGACCTTTATTCCTGCCAGCGTAGCGGCGGATGTGGCCCGTTCGTCCAAGTTGACGGAACTGCACGATGTTTGGACCAAGGCTAAATTCGCGACGGGAAAATACAAAGCGAGCGACCTGTATCCAAACCCTAAAGACCCAGCATTGAAAAAAGAATATGAGGAATGGCGGAACGCGGAGTTGGAGAAGCTTGGAATGGAACCGCCACCTTCGGAGGATGGGGAGTAGACTCAAGCAACTTAAGCTCGCTCCCACAGGCGAGTATGCGGGT
>Ga0208624_1000146_pt1 | contig 36722 bp, 30 predicted proteins | sample Knorr_S23_td_DCM_FD_185607 | JGI IMG/M metagenome (GOLD analysis project Ga0208624, IMG submission 185607) | Marine microbial communities from Southern Atlantic Ocean transect - Knorr_S23_td_DCM_ad_71m_LV_A (SPAdes) (version 2) | ecosystem: Environmental > Aquatic > Marine > Oceanic | place... | reverse complement strand
GCTTTTGTACAGAAGTAATAACCTTTTCGATTGTATTGCATTCAAGTAAATCTAAGATAAGACTCCTAGTTATATCAAAAATCTCATCATTAGCTCTTGCATTGTCGGTTAAATCTTTCAATTTCTCTGTTGCTTTAACTCCCTGTTCTCGGAGTATATTAACTTGCTTTTCTACCAAAGAGATTGCTTCACCACTGTCGTGAGGTAACCTCATATTTGAGAGTAACTCAGGATGATTTAGAAAGAATTCTGGATTGTCCTGAAGATGTTTGACGACTTGCTCTTCTGTAACATCCACGGTTACATTGCTTGATAAGTCTTCGGCCACTGAAAATTCTTCATTCATATTTCTATTGTTCCTTCATAAACTGTTTGGGTTGGTCCTTTCATTATTACTGAGCTACGCAAATCCCAGCATACAGTTAATTGTCCGCCGGGTAGATTGACGATGACCTTCGAATTAAGTTTTTCGAGGAGTCTTCCCACCACGACTGCTGCGCATGCTCCGCTTCCGCATGCAAGAGTTTCACCCGTACCCCTTTCAAAAACGCGAAGTTGGATCATGTCCCTTGAAAGTATTTCCATAAATCCAACGTTGACTCCTTCAGTAAAATCCGGGTGACTACCGAGAGCTTTTCCAATATTTTTTACGGCAGTGTTCGCTACGTCTTCAACACATACTACCGCATGAGGGTTTCCCATAGATAATACAGAAAAAGAAATCGTTGTTTTTACACCTGAAATTTTGATGAATCTTTCATAAATATTCAGTCTTGAGTCACATAAGAATGGGATTTTTGATGGATCAAACTCTGGGTGTCCCATATCTACTGAGATTTCTCCATCATCATGGAAAGTCAACTTTAAATTACGATTAATTGTTGACACATTTATCAAATCATTACTTGATAATCCTTTATCGCGAACGAATGTTGCGAAGCAGCGAGCTCCGTTGCCGCAGTGTTCAACTTCTGTTCCATCTGTATTAAAGATTCTATAGTGGAAATCTACCTCACTTGTTGATGCTTTCTCGACCAGCAGTAATTGGTCGAATCCGACGCCAAAATTTCTATCCGAGAGTTTTCTAATGAGCTTAGGTCTAAGTTGTAAATCTCGCTCAGTGCAGTCGACGACCATAAAGTCATTTCCGAGGCCGTGCATTTTTGTAAAAGGAATCTTCATGAAAGTCTTTTATATTAGCCCGGCAGTAAATACTCATTTTGGAAAAGATCGGACACAGTTTCTCTCTCGCGGATAAGATGAACCTCAGATCCATTAATCATAATTTCTGGGGCACGGGGTCGTGTATTATAATTTGAGCTCATGACAAATCCGTATGCGCCCGCGGATTTAATTGCAAGTAAGTCTCCTGCATTTATATTTAGTGATCGATTTTTACCGAGTGCATCGGCAGACTCACAAATTGGGCCGACAATATCATATGCTGTACTTTCATTGCCTGCAGCTTTTTTTACGGGGACAATTTTTTGCCAAGCTCCGTACAAAGCCGGTCGGATCAAATCGTTCATAGCGCCATCAATTATCGCAAAATTCTTTTCCTCATGATTTTTTAGATATTCAACTTTTGTTACAAGTATGCCGGCATTGGCAGCTATCGAGCGGCCAGGTTCGACCACTATTTTTAGATCAAGACCATGCAGTTTCTCTTTTACTGCTAAGATAAGTTCATTTGGAGTTGGGGGTATTTCATCTTCATAAGTTACTCCTAAGCCTCCGCCAATATTGATATGTTCAATAATGACATCTCTTGATATGAGCTGTTCGTTTAAAGTCAATATTCTGTCTAAAGCGTCTAAGATGGGTCTGATGCTTGTTAGTTGGGAGCCTATATGAAAATCAAGACCCTTTATGCAAATTCCTTTCATTTCTGTAGCATGTAAATAAAGCTGAATCGCTTTCTCCATCGATATGCCGAATTTATTTTCTTTAAGACCAGTAGAGATATACGGATGGGTTTCAGCATTGACATCTGGATTCACTCTTATAGAAATTGGCGCAACTTGGGAATTATTGACGGCAATTTCATTGATGCGCAACAGTTCTGCCTCTGACTCAATATTGAAACAATGGATACCTGCATCTAAGGCTTTATAAATTTCCTGAGTGGTCTTCCCGAGTCCTGAAAAAGTAACTTTTTTTGGGTCACCTCCTGCGGCAATTACTCTATCTAATTCGCCGCCTGATACGATATCAAACCCTGCACCTAATTTTGATAGAACATTCAGCACGGCCAAATTAGAATTTGCTTTTACCGCATAGCAAATTAGGTGAGAGTGGTCCTCAAAAGCTTTCTCATATGCCTGATAGTTTTGCTCAAGAGCTGCTTTTGAGTAGATAAAGCATGGGGTACCGTACCTTTCTACAATCGTTGCAACTGACGCGTCCTCTACTAGCAGGTTGTTATCTTTGTAAGAGAAGTGTTCCATGTATTACGAGAAGTCTCCAATTATTTGGATGATAAACAGAGGTTCAATGACTGAATGATGTGGTAATACTGGCTTGAGAGGGTCTGGTTAAACCCCCTTTTTGACCGCAATGGACGTTACTTAGCGCCAGACAGACAACGATAGTTATTCGTAGTACATTTCCCATAGGATACTTCCGCGTGTATGAACTTCCAGAAATACTGATTATACAGCTCCATCTCAAATAAAACTAACCTCAAAAAAGTTTACAATTTCAATCAATTAGAAAAATTTCAGCCTTTAAGAATGACTTGTTACGAATGGCTTGAAAATTTTTGAAACTGCGCATATATTTCTGTGCTCGAAATTAGCTACAAAATTTTCTGTTTAAAGGGTGTTGCGGTTATAGTCTAACCGATAAAGCCTTGACCTCTAAGGAGTTCAGAAACCGATGGTAGAGATAAAAAATTTAACAAAGAAATTTGATCAGTTTATTGCTGTTAATGACTTGAGTTTTAGCGTAGGGGAAGGTGAGGTTCTCGGTTTTCTGGGCCCTAATGGAGCTGGTAAATCAACCACAATGAAAGTTATCACCGGGTTTCTTTCGCCTTCTTCCGGTTCCATATTAATTGATGGGAATGATGTGAGCATTAATCCTATAGCTGCGAAAGCGCTTATTGGATATCTCCCTGAAGGGGCTCCTTGTTATGGAGATATGACTCCACTTGAATTCTTGAAATTTATCGCAGAGATTCGCGGTTTTCAGGGTCAAGAGTGTATCGATCGTGTTCAACACGTGATTAGAGAAGTTGAGCTCCAGAAAGTTTGCATGCAATCCATAGAAACTTTATCGAAAGGATTTAAAAGGAGGGTAGGGCTGGCTCAAGCCATTCTTCATGACCCAAAGGTTTTAATCCTGGATGAACCTACCGATGGCCTTGATCCAAATCAGAAGCATCACGTGAGAGAATTAATTAAGAGCTTGGCCAAAGACAAAATAGTTATAATTTCGACTCACATTTTAGAGGAAGTTTCAGCTGTCTGTAGCAGGGCAATAATCATAGATGCTGGGAAAATCGTTGCTGACGGCACTCCTGAGGAACTAGAGTCTAAGTCGCAATACCATAACGCTGTCAATGTTCAACTTTCTGCAGAATATGATTTACCTAAAGATTTAAGCGCTCTTGCGAATATAAATTTGCAAAATGACTCAGGAAACAACTACACAATTACATCGAAAAACGGGCAGTCAATATTTGCGGAAATCTCCGAGATAGCGCAACAGAAGAAGTGGCCTATATCCGAGTTGTATGTCAAAAGAGGGCAGCTCGAGGATGTTTTCCGGTCAGTGACACAAAAAGCACGGGAGGGGATTGAATGAAAAATCTGGGGATAATTTTCAGAAGGGAGCTATCTAGTTATTTTGCTACGCCTCTGGCCTATATTTTTGTAGTTATATTTCTGATTATAAATGGGATTTTTACTTTTGATCTCGGAGGATTCTATCTGCGAGGACAAGCAGATCTCTTACCTTTTTTTAGTTTCCACCCTTGGCTTTACCTTTTTATGGTCCCTGCTATTGCAATGACACTTTGGGCAGACGAGAGAAAAACTGGAACTATTGAGTTGTTGCTGACTTTACCTGTCAAGCTAAGTGAGGCCGTGTTCGGAAAATTTCTGGCAGCGTGGGTTCTAACTGGCATTGCCTTGATTCTTACTTTTCCAATTTGGCTAACGGTTAATTACTTAGGAGATCCAGACAATGGTGTGATCATCGCAGCTTATCTTGGCAGTTGGTTAATGGCAGGCGGGTTTCTAGCGATAGGGTCATGTATGTCAGCTTGTACTAAAAATTCGGTAATCGCTTTTATTCTGACTGTCTCAATTTGCTTTCTGTTTGTCATAATGGGTTCCCCGATTCTCCTTAATTCATTCCCAGAATGGATTCCTCAGTTAATTATTGACGCATTTTCGGCACTAGGATTTCTAAGTCACTTTGATTCAATTTCGAAAGGAGTGTTGGACGTTCGTGATATTTTGTATTTCATTCTATTTATTATGTCTTGGCTTCTTTCGAGTGCCATAGTAATCGAAATGAAAAAAGCTAATTAGGAGTTCAAATAGATGAAGAAAAAATTACTTTTTTCACCTCTTGGTTTGACGGCTATTGCTATTACGTTACTTTTTGGGGTCTTAGTCATAAGCCTTATACCAAGTTTAAGAATTGATTTAACGGAAGACAGGCTTTATTCCCTGTCAGAGGGTACTCTTAGTATTCTTTCCAGCTTGAACGAACCCATAGAGCTTATGTTTTTTTACTCTGATTCTGCTACGGAAGACGTTCCTCAGCTTCGTACTTATGGTAACCGGGTGCAAGAGTTACTGAGAGAAATAGTAATCGCTAGTGAGGGGAACCTCAGTTTAAGGGTAATCGATCCAGAACCCTTTTCTGAAGAAGAAGATTTAGCTACTCAGTATGGAGTTAGGGCCGTTCCCGTGACTCAGGGTGGTGAGGGAGTTTATTTCGGTTTAGTTGCAGCGAAGGGAGGCGCAGATGTACCTGACCTGCTTCGAGCGACGGAGACTATGCCATTAATCCGACCCGATCAAGAAGAATTTTTAGAATATGAGTTTATGAAAATCATCACTCAGGTGAGCAATCCCGAGAGAACAGTAATTGGTCTTGTTACACAATTGGACATTGACGGTGGTTTTGATCCAATGACGGGACAGGGGACACAGCAGTGGATGATTATGGATTTAGTACGTCAACTCTATGACGTGCGAAGGATAGATATATCCAGTGATTCCATTGAGGAGGATGTTGATATCTTAATGATAGTTCATCCACAGGGATTGTCAGATCGGTTTTTATATGCGATTGATCAACATATTCTTCGTGGGGGTGATGCGCTACTGTTTTTAGATCCAAACGCAGACTCAATGGTAGGTCGCTCGCCACAAGGGAACTTAATTCCAGCGGGGATGAGTTCTGAATTGCCAGGGTTGCTAGATGCTTGGGGCCTTGAGTTTGATAATAGTAAGGTTCTTACGGATAACGAGCTGGCTCTTCGCGTTATGATGGGTCAAGGACAAAGAGCGGTGCCACATCTGGGTATGTTAGGCGTTCAGGGAAATTTTTTGACTCAAGGTGATATTATTACTAATCGTTTGGAGACGATTAATCTGTCTTCTGCGGGTGCTATAAGCCAATCTAACGAGGGAGGTTTAAGTTTTGAGCCCCTAATAACTTCTTCCTCAGATGCGATGCTTATGGATAGATCCTTTGTTGAAAGTGTTACAGATCCAAATGTTCTCTTTGATGAATTTGAGTCCGAAAATAGAAGCTTTGTAATTGCAGCGAGATTAAGTGGGTTGATAGAAACGGCTTTCCCAGAGGGACAACCGGCTATTCCAGTAACTGAGGAAGAAAGTAACTCTGATGATGCGGATGAGGAAGTTTCAGTAGCGGAGGAGACTTCTAGCGAAGTTGATGTCGTCAATGAGGAAAGTGAGATAGCCCACTTAAGTACCTCATTAGAACCAACCAATATAGTAGTTTTTGCAGACTCAGATTTACTCACAGATAGGTTATGGGTACAAGTTACTCAATTTTTTGGACAGCGCATTCCCCAACCTTTTGCGAATAATGGTGATTTGGTAATCAATGCTATGGATAATTTGAGTGGTGGCGCGGATCTTTCGAGTATTAGGAGCCGAGGGCGTTACTCAAGACCATTTACGAAAGTGCTTGCTCTCCAGCGAGAGGCAGATGACCGATTGCGCCAAGAGGAAAGTGAACTATCGGCAAGGGTAGCAGAAACGGAATCTGCATTGGCTGCGTTAAACACCGACGAAGAGGGAAATCCAATTGGAGAGATTACTCCTGAAATTCAAACAGAAATAGATCGCTTTAATGGAGAATTAATCGAGACTAGAAGGCGCTTAAGAGAGGTCAGATTTCAATTAACCGAAGACATTGAACAGTTGGGTAGCAACTTAAAGGCTGTTAACACTGCTCTAGTACCAATTTTATTGACTCTATTCTTTTTAGGCCGATATTATTTTCGATCCCGTCGGCGTACATTTAGTTGAAAATGACCAATTATGCTTGAGCAAGCTTAGAGTTTGCGGGGCAGATTGACCGTTATTTGGGTCCCTTGCCCCTCCTGACTGACAATTATCATCTCGCCTCCATGAGCTTGTGCAATCAAACGGCATAAGTACAACCCTAACCCAAATCCTCCTGTATTTCGCTGTCTTGCGCTATCTGCCCGGTAGAAGGGTTCAGTTATCTGAGTTATATGTTCTTCCGAGATGCCCTCTCCATTGTCCTTTACTTCAATGATTCCTCGATCGCCAGAAAAACTCACTCTTACATTTATAAGATTACCTTTTCCATGTCGTACCGCGTTATTTAGCAAATTTGTGATTAGAAGTCTGATTCGCAATTTATCTATCTCGAACTCGAGGTCATTGACAGGAATTTCGATCTCGATTTCACCATTGTTAGATTTGAATGATTCTGCGATCGAACGAATAAAGTTCGCCAATAGCACACGCTCTGAAACCAACGCAGAGTGATCGTTATTGAGTCTTTCCGCCTCAAGAAGATCAGAGATTAAGAGATCTATTTCGTTGATATCTTCTTTCAGTTGATCTTTTTCGTCGCTTTCAGGCATGAACTCCATTCGTAATTTCGCTTTTGTTATTGGAGTCCTAAGTTCATGACTTATCGCCATCAGTAACTGCCTTTTTGCTTCGAGCATTGATTGAAGTGAATCTGCCATATGGTTTATGCTTTCGGTTAATTCTCCAAGTTCATCTTGTAAATTACTTTTAACTCGGTAGCTCAAATCTCCCTGTCTGATTCTTTCTGCGCCTTGTTTGAGAAGACGGACGGGATTTAACATTTTGTTTACCATGAAGTAGTTAAGAAAAAGAATTAAGGCTGCAAGTGCGAGCGCTGTATAAAGCACAAAATAGTTGAAAAGCCCTTCTTCTTGGGCACTTCGATACATATAAAAATCATAGCCATCCCGATTAACTCGGATAATGTCCTCGCCATTAATAGCCCTCATTTCGGCATCTGAAGTGAGCGACTCTTGGTATTGAGAGGAGTCAACGTCTAATCGATTTTGAGCATCTGAACTCCACTCCATAATGGGATTTCTTATATTTATGGTCCAACTAAGTTCACTTGCAAGTCGCATAGCGTTAGAGAGGTTTGGCGGCGTGCCGATATCTTCTATTATTGATTCTACATGTCGAGTGAAGTAGTCCGGAATAGTCTCAATTGTGTCGCTATCATTGCCTATGCTCTGTAGCGAAATCAAAATAATTATCAAGAATAAAACTACTGTTATTCCGAATATTGCGAGTAGTCTAAAAAAAAGAGATTTACGGATATATTGAACTACGGGGGTCATAACAATTGTCCGACGAAAGTGTAACCGCGGCCCCATACGGTTTTGATGAACCTAGGTGTTTTTGAAGTATCGTTTAGTTTATGGCGAAGACGACTTACTAAAGTGTCGACCGCACGAGAAAATAACTCAGCATCTATACCTCTTAATCGATTCATGAGTTCATCTCGAGTAAATGTCTTATTTGGAAATTGCATGAAAAGGATTAAAAGCTCATACTCCATTGTAGTCAGATCTAGTACTTCTCCATCTAACTTTACTTCCCGACGTGAAACATCAACCTCCAAACCATTTATGGGCTTAATCTCTTTCAAACTATGGTCATCGCTGCTTCTCCTCAAAATGTTGTGGATACGAGCAACTAGTTCTCTGGGTTCGAAAGGCTTTGGCAAATAGTCATCTGCTCCAAGTTCTAGTCCGACTATTCGGTCTGTAACCTCTGCGTGAGCTGTTAGCATAAGGATAGGTAGCTGACCATATATCGATGATTTTGCGCGAATTTCCCTGCAGATCTCGAATCCATCTTTCTCCGGAAGCATCACATCAAGAATCAGCAAGTCGGGTTTTATTTTCTTAATGAGTTCGAATCCTTTTGATGGAGTCGTTGCGACATGGGCTTTCATATCATATCGCTCAAGATATTGAGTTAATAATTGGCCTAGTTTTTCGTCATCATCGATAATTAGAATTTGTTTCATGAGTCATGCTATTTCGTTCAAAAAATCATTAGTTTGGCAATAGTACGAATTCGGTCTATCTAAATCAATCAGAGAGTAGCAATCCCGCTCCTTCAGTAGTTATTATTAAGCTATGATTTCCTTTAATAATGTAAGTATATCTAAGGGCAATAAAAAACTTTTAGATGGCGCAAATATTTTGATATCAAAGGGTCACCGGATCGGAATTATAGGGCGTAATGGTTGTGGCAAAACCACTCTATTTCAAACTATCTCGGATGAAACGTATCTGGAAGCGGGTGAAATTACAAAGAGCTCTAACTTACGTCTTTCTTTGATGGCGCAAGAAACTCCTGGAGTTGAGCGGGCCGCGATTGATTTTGTCATTGATGCGCATGTTGAATTTCGAGCTTTGGAGAGACAAAAGCTTATTGCTGAAGAGCTTTGCGATAATGATGCGCTGACGACTGTGGTCTCTAAGTTAGACGAAATAGAAGGTTATAAAGTAACTAACTCAGCCCAACAGGTTTTAAATGGGCTTGGGTTTTCTATCGAAGATTATGAAAAGCCTGTGACAGATTTTTCAGGTGGTTGGCGCGTGAAGCTTAATTTAGCAGCTGCCCTCCTATGTCCATCTGATTTATTAATGTTGGATGAGCCAACAAATCATTTAGATCTTGAAGCTACAATTTGGTTGGAGCAGTGGTTACTTAAATACAAAGGGACTTTGCTTTTGGTTTCACACGATCGTGCATTTTTAGATAAGGTTATTGATCACGTAATCAGCTTTGAGGGATGCCATCTCAGAATGTATGTGGGCAATTACAGCGCATTTGAACGACAGCATGCTGAGAGGTTAGCTCTTCAAGCTTCTTTATCAAGAAAGCAGGAGGCAAGGAAAAAGAAAATAGAGGAATTTGTTCGCCGCTTTCGTGCCAAGGCGTCCAAAGCAAATCAGGCACAATCACGGCTTAGGGAATTGAAAAGGATGCAAGACATCTCGCCAGCGCATGTTGATTCGCCTTTTGAATTTAAATTTCTAGAGCCAAAAATTAAGCCTAATTTTCTTTTAGAAATAAATGATCTATCGATTGGTTTTGGTTCCCCTCTAGCGTCCCATATTAATCTTATGGTGAGATCTGAGTCTAGGATTGGCTTGCTAGGTTTTAATGGAAGCGGTAAATCTACTTTAATAAAGGTCCTGGCAGGTCAGTTAAAAGCTTTATCTGGAGTAGTAAAAAAGTCGAAGCATATTAAAATTGGATATTATGCGCAGCATCAGGTAGATGCCCTGAATCTTGAAGCTTCGCCGCTCGAGTTAATTTCTGCAGTCGGAGAATCAGACGGGCTCCCAAATCCTAAAACAGAGCAGCAGATTCGTGATTTTCTCGGTGGTTTTGATTTTCACGGGTCTAGGGCTGATGAAGCCATTAAAAATTTCTCTGGTGGCGAAAAAGCTAGAGTTGCCTTGGCAAAGATAGTGTGCGCTGAGCCAAATTTGTTACTTCTAGATGAGCCAACTAATCACCTTGATCTGGACATGTGCCACGCTTTAGAACTAGCTCTTCAAGAATATGAGGGGGCAATGGTAGTAATTTCTCATGACCGTCATCTATTGGCTAATACTGTCGACGAATTTTATGCAATCAACAATGGTAAATTCAAAGAATACTCGGGGTCTATTTACGATTATGAAGCTTGGTTAGGTGAAGTCGGTCAAAGTGAAAGAGGAAGCGTCTTTAAAAAAAGTCGGAATCAATTTGTCCAAGACGACAAAAAGGAAGTTCGCAAAAAAGCCGCGGCAGAGCGGCAAAAATTGGCACCTCTAAAAAGACAAGTAAAGTTATTGGAGGCGGAAATTGAAAAGATACTTACGGAATTAAAGTTGACAGAGGAAGAGTTATCCAATGAAAATATTTATGGGTCAAATCAAAAAAGTCATTTAGTAGATACACTTGAACGACAAGGTCGGTTGAAATCTTTACTTATGGATAAAGAAGGAGAATGGTATGAAATGCAGAAAGAGTTGGATCTCTGCTAAACGGGATTAACTTGCGCGAGAGGATTTTGATGAAGGCATTCAGTTTTTAAGACCGGGTATCGGTCTTGAAACCTATTAAAATGGACCCAATTACAAAAAAGATTCGTTGATAATATGACAACATTAAGAGGTTTGTGGACATGAAGTTAATTGAAAAACTGCTACTCACATTGACAATAATCTCTTTTCCAACTTTGACCATAGCTCAGACTCAAATTTATAGTGAGTTTAAGACCAACGACGAAGAAAATAACATCGAGGTCTTTAAACTCGCTAGTCCATCGGTAGTTCACATTACCAACTCTAGGTTAGTCAGATCGTTTTATTCGTTGAATCCACAGGAGGTCCCCCAAGGAACTGGTACTGGTTTTATCTGGAATGAAGAAGGCTATGTAGTAACGAACTTTCATGTAGTTCAACAGGCAAGTGTTGTCACAGTAACGTTGCAGAACGGCTCGAGTTATGAAGCTATCCCCATTGGGTCCGACCCCGATAAAGACTTGGCAGTTTTAAAGATTGATGTAGAGGGGAATAAGCTCAGCCCAATTTCTCTTGGAGATTCTTCCTTGCTTGAGGTGGGTAGGAAGGTAATTGCTATCGGTAATCCGTTCGGTTTGGATACGACAATGACGGTAGGAGTTGTCAGTGCTCTTGGAAGAGAGATCGATTCAGTGAGCCGTCGAAAAATAAGAGATGTAATTCAGACCGATGCTGCAATTAACCCTGGCAACTCTGGAGGGCCACTACTGAATTCTCTTGGACAGTTAGTGGGGGTAAATACCGCGATTTATAGTCCTAGTGGGGGTAGCTCAGGTATAGGCTTTGCTATACCCGTTAATACCGTTCAACGAATAGTTCCAGAATTAATAACTTATGGACGAGTACAGACTCCGATTCTTGGAATTATTCAGGTTCCTCAGCCTGACTACTACAGGAGTCTCTGGGATATTGAAGGGGTGATTGTCTTAGATGTTGTTCAAGGTACTGACCCAGAGAAGCTTGGTATGCGTGGATTGCAGCGAGTCCAAAGAGGGCGGATAAGGCTGGGGGACGTGATTTTTGAGATTGATGGACAAGCTATCGCTAATGAAGATGATTATGCCAATGTTATGGAACAACATAGAGCGGGAGATGTAGTTGAAGTTAAGACGCTGCGCGATAATTCCGTAGTGGAATACAATATCGAGTTACGAGCGCCTCCAAACAGATGAGGCAGATTGGTTAACGTTGATCAAGCATAATTTTCGCATTAGTCACTGCCTTTAAAACCTGCTCGGGCGAGGTTCCTCCAAAATGGTTTCGAGCGTTAACTGATCCTTCCAAAGTAAGAATTGTGGAAACGTCCTCTCTAATTATGGAAGCAAACTCAACTAACTTACTAAATGGAATTTCTGTTAAGAGCAGTTTCTCTCTTATTGCATAGGATACTACATTGCCGACAATTTCATGCGCGTCCCGAAAAGTAGCTCCTTTCTTGACCAAGTAATCAGCTAGGTCAGTAGCTGTAGCAAATCCTTTTGAAGCCGCTTTTTCCATATTGTCCTTATTACATCTGATAGCTGGTACCATCTGCGCATAAGCATATAAGCAGTCTTTGATAGTATCTACTATGTCAAAAAGAGGTTCTTTGTCTTCTTGATTGTCCTTATTGTATGCAAGTGGTTGAGATTTCATTATGCTTATAAGAGCAGTGTGGGCTCCTGCGACTCGACCGAATTTCCCCCGAATGAGTTCAGGCACATCAGGATTTTTCTTTTGAGGCATGATTGAAGAACCAGTACAAAAGCTATCGGGGAGATCAATAAAATCAAAGTGAGCGGAAGTCCACAAGACTATTTCTTCTGAAAACCTCGACAGGTGGGTCATTAATAAGGTTGCAGTTGAAGCGAACTCAATAACAAAGTCTCTATCACTGACTGCATCTAAAGAGTTAGCACATGGGGAATCAAAACCCAGCATCTCTGAAGTATAGTTTCTGTCTATGGGGAAAGTTGTGCCCGCTAGAGCTGCACTCCCCAGTGGAGATTGATTGACTCTCTTCCTACAATCTTGAAAGCGATCAAAGTCTCTACTCAGCATTTCAAACCAAGCCATCATATGATGGCCAAATGTTACAGGTTGAGCTGTTTGGAGATGCGTAAATCCTGGCAAAATAGTTTTAGCTTCTTTTTCAGCCAAATTTACTATCGCTCTTTGAAAATCGGTGATTAATTTGCAAATCTCATCTATTTGGCTTCTTGCATATAATCTAAGGTCTGTTGCAATTTGATCATTTCTCGACCTTCCCGTATGAAGTTTTTTGCCGGCCTCACCTATTTTTTTTGTTAGAGCAGATTCGATATTCATGTGGACATCTTCAAGCTCGGTAGACCAATCAAAATTTTGATTGCTTATCTCTTCACGAATTTCCTCAAGCCCGTCTATGATGTCTGTCACTTCCTTCTTTGTAAGTGTGCCGACTTTTTCAAGCATTTTTGCGTGCGCAATAGACCCGTCAATATCATATTGATAGAGGCTGTTATCAAATGAAACCGAAGAGGTGAATCGCTCAACAAATGGCGATGTGGCTTCCTCGAACCTGCCACCCCAAAGTTTTTTGTTCTTGAGGGATTTTTTAACAGACATATTGACAATCTTCTCTTTGAATATAATCACGAGTATAGCAGGATAGTTAGTATCAAATAACCTGATAATTACTCCGTGAAAGTTAAGGAATAAGAGAGAAAGAGACGCTAAAATGAAACTAAGTCGAACAAGAGGCTCTTCAAACTCGCAAAAAATGTCAAAGTTATGAGCAGAAAACTGAGAATAGCCACTAGAAAGAGCCCATTAGCCCTTTGGCAAGCAAACTTTGTCCGCCAGTCTTTGGAAAAAATTCATAAGGACTTACAGGTTGAGCTTGTGCCTATGAGCACTCAAGGCGACAAGATTCTCGATAGTCCGCTAGCAAAAATTGGCGGGAAAAGTTTATTTGTCAAAGAGCTTGAAATAGCCTTATTGCAAGATATGGCAGATGTGGCAGTTCATTCTATGAAGGATGTTCCAATGGAGTTTCCGGAAGGATTGCAACTTGCAGGAATCTGCAAACGCGAAGATCCCACTGACGCCTTAGTTTCAAATAAATTTAGCAATCTGGAGGGCATGCCAAAAGGCGCGACAATTGGTACATCCAGTTTACGAAGGCAATGCCAGTTAAAGTATATTCGCCCAGATCTCCATATCACTGATCTTAGAGGGAATGTTGGCACACGTTTACACAAGTTGGACGAAGGTAATTATGATGCCATAGTTCTCGCTAGTGCGGGCTTAATCAGATTAGATCAAAGCAGCAGAATTAGCAGTCGTCTAGGACCTCAAGAATGTTTGCCGGCGGCGGGTCAAGGTGCAGTCGGGATAGAGTCACGTGTAGATGATAAAGAGACGCAAAAAATTATAAGCACTATCCATGATGCTGAAACTGCTTCTTGCGTTCTAGCAGAGCGCGCGGTAAATCATAGACTGCAAGGAAGTTGCCAAGTGCCAATTGCGAGCTATGCTGAGTTGTACAAAAATGAAATGAGATTGCGCGCCTTAGTCGGCAGACTGGATGGCACTCATATAGTTAGAAGCGAGCATGTCGATGACTGTGATTCTGCTCGCGAACTTGGGCTGCGAGTTGCCGACGATCTACTTAACAAAGGTGCGGGTAATATTCTAGATGAGCTCCGAGAAGAGTGAGTAAAGGATATGACAAACTCTGAAATATTAAACGGTATGAGAGTACTAATTACCCGCCCCGAGCAGTTATCAGAAAACTTAGCATTAGCAGTAAGAAATTTCGGTGGACGCACCGTAAATTTTCCGCTGTTGGAAATAGACACAATTACAGAGGAATCTCGAGTAAACTTGCTGAAATATGCAATCAAAAGACTTGATGATTATGATATTTTAATTTTTGTTAGCAAAAATGCTGTTCAGTATGGAGCTGCAATAATTAAGGAAAATTGGCACAAGCTGCCAATCGATAGTGAGGTAATTGCTATTGGCCCTGGTACAGCAAAAATGGCATCCGATTTTTTTAGTTGCGAAGTTATCCATCCTGAGAATGGTTCAGTGAGTGAGGACTTAGTGGCATTGCCTAGTTTAATTAATGTTGAGGGAAAAAGAGTTGCAATTTTTAGAGGTACAGAGGGGCGTGAATTTCTGGCTGATAGGCTTAAAGCCCGTGGAGCCGAGGTAGACTATTTTGAAGTCTATGAGCGGAATTCTACGAAGAAGAGTTGTCAAGAACTAATGGAAGTAATAAACGAAAACCATGTTAATGTCCTCACCATTACTAGCGGTGATTCCCTCAATATACTGAATAATCTGTTTCTAGGACGCAGGAATACATTCCCAAAATTTTTTCACATGCCTATGGTAGTACCTTCTGCTCGCGTCGGTCGGCTGGCAGCGGAGTTTGGGTTTGAGCAAGTGAAACTTGCCCACGGAGCTGATACGGAGTCTATGGTTTTGGCAATTTGCGAAGTTGCCTCAGAGGTCCATAAAAGAGATGGTAAGTAAAGAGTAAGTTGATTTAAGATGCTAGTGTACGGGCTATAAAGAGGGTTTTGAGTGGTAGACAGTTCAGACACACCCAAAATTTTAGAGGAAATCTCTCGGGCTGGCGCTAAAGGTAACAGTCGACCTAGAAATCAAAAGAATGCCCGACGCAGGCTTTTTTTTGTGACGGTACTGCTAGTCCCTATACTGATAACCACCTGTTATCTGGGATTTCAGCTCTACGAACTCCGGCAGGAGTTTGCGATACTGAACTCTCAGTATGGTGCGCTAAGCAACACTGCCTCTGACCAAAAATCTCAACTGCAAGCTTTGGCCACTCAGGTGGATGAATATTCTGGTGTTGGAGTCCCAGACCAATCTTTAACTGAAACTATAAGGATGATGAATTCTGAGATTGAACAATTGAAAGCTAGAGTATTAACTGCACCGTCTGAGTCAGAGTCATATTGGCATATTCGAGAATCAGAGTTTCTCTTGAGCGTGGCCAAGCGCAAGCTGACCTTGGAAAAGGATATCAACTCCAGTATCTCACTAATTGAGGATGTAGACTCTACCATTTTAGCCTCCGGCTACCAGGACGTAATTCCCTTGAGAGAATCTTTATCGAAATTACTCGCGAATCTTCGTGCTATCAGCCAAATTGATGAAGAGGGGATTTTTATTCGAATTGAGTCAATGAGAGCGTTAGTGGAAGAAATTGAAGTACGAGGATTGAAAGTCACTAGTAATCGAACTAGAGAAGTAGCTAAAGAATTAGCTGAGACCGAAAATCCTGATATGGGGCTTTACCCGATAACCAATATACTATCAAATATTTTTATTTGGAGAGAGTGGGACGATGCGTCAGATTTGATATTGATGACTGATGAAAGGATGCTTGCTAAGCAGAGATTAGATCTCCTTTTTGAGCAAGCTCAGCTAGGACTAATTTCTCAAAAAGAGACCGTGTATGTGCAGAGTTTATTGAAAGCAAAGGAGTTGCTAGTCTTGCTGGCTGCTGAGCACTCAGGATTGGGTAAAACAGTCATGGTTGAAATAGATGACCTTGCAGCTATAAATATTGATCCAACAGCTCCCCAGCTCGAAGAGTCTCTCAAGTTAATGAATGAACTGGCATCCAGGCTACAAGACTTGAGATGATACGGTTATTTTTTCTTTGTCTAATAATCACTCTCTTAGGACTCTGGTTGACCCTCTTTTTGGGGTTTTACGAAGACCCTGGATATATCCTAATTGCGTTTGGTAGCTATACTTTTGAGACAAGTTTATTCGCGCTGTTAATTTCATTGGTGGTTGTTTACTCAGTATTTCGTATATTGAAGCTAACCATTAATTGGATCGACTTGCCGAGATTTTTTCGGGTAAAAGAGCTCTATAAGAGGAAGTTAAAAGATAGAGCTAAGAGTGCAGCGACTGAAGGCTACATCCAGCTGTATTTGGGTAACTGGACAGTAGGTCATAAACTTCTGAAGAAAATTTTACGAACAAAGGATGCCAGCATTATAGATTACTTAGCGGCATCTTATGCTACTTTTAAAATTGATGAATTAGAGAAATGGTCACGTTATCTTGATGAAGCAACGCAAAAATTTCCGACCCATGCATCTACGATCGAAATAATGAGAGCGCAGTTTTTATTAGATGCTGGCCAATTTGATGAAGCTACGCAAACTCTGGACTCTTTGAGGCGGAGTACTTCACAAGATCCTCGGTTGATGTTTACTCTTAAAGACTATTATCTACAAAAAGGAGAATGGAAGTCCTTAAAAGCGTTACTTATACAGTTAGAAAAAAAAGGACTTATAAAACCGGAAGAGCTGCATGAATTATCGGTGAAGTGCGTGAAATCGGAAATCGAAGCTCACTCTGATAAGGTAGACAGCGCGGAACACAAAGAGGCAGTTGAGTCGTTAACGGCATTTTGGAGACAAGCACCCAATAGGCTACGTACAGATGAAAGATTAATTATAGTTTATGCGAGTAACCTTATCAGATTTGGCGCAAATCGCGACGCGCTGAAGGTGATAGAGAAAGCGATCGCCAATAAATGGAACGATCAACTGGTTTGTTTTTATGGTGAGAAAGATTTTAAGGAAAATTCACATCAATTGGCGACTGCTGAGAGGTGGCTAAAAACAGTAAAGGATAGTAGTGTTCTTTTCCTGGCTCTTGCAAGAATTTCGCTAAGAAATGAACTAATGGAAAAAGCAAAGAATTATTACGAGTTGAGTATCACATCTTCGCCATCTGCAGAAGCGTACCTTGAACTTTCACTATTATCGGCAAGGTTGGGTGAAGACAGAGCGTGTCTTGAGAAACTGAAGCTTTACTTCAAAATCGTTGCTGCTGGCAAGTTGGATTTGCCTTTAGTATCTTAAACATTCACTCAGGTAAGTCGATTCCCAAATCTGGCCAAAGTTCGTCTACTCTGCGTTTTATTTTATCATCCATTTCTATAGGGATGCCCCACTCGCGAGTCGTTTCACCAGGCCACTTATTAGTGGCGTCCAAGCCCATTTTCGATCCAAGGCCGGATGTAGGAGAAGCGAAGTCCAAATAGTCAATGGGGGTATTTTCGATCGTTATCGTGTCTCGAGCCGGATCCATTCGAGTAGTTATTGCCCAGATAACATCTTGCCAGTTACGGATATCTATTTTCTCATCGACTACCACTATAAATTTAGTGTACATAAATTGACGAAGGAAGGACCATACTCCCATCATTACTCTCTTTGCATGACCGGCGTACTGCTTACGAATACTCACTATTGCCATTCGATATGAGCAACCCTCCGGAGGCAGGTAGAAGTCGATAATTTCAGGGAACTGTTTTTGTAAAATAGGAACAAAGACTTCATTTAAAGCGACCCCAAGCATTGCGGGTTCATCAGGAGGACGTCCCGTGTAGGTGCTGTGATAAATCGGATCTCTTCTGTGGGTTATCCGAGTAACGGTGAAAACAGGGAATTTGTCGACTTCGTTATAGTATCCAGTATGATCACCGAACGGTCCTTCTTCAGCGACCTCATCACTTTCTATGTGACCTTCAAGAATTATTTCGGCACTCGCTGGTATTTGTAGCTCATTCGTCTGCGATTTTATAACTTCGGTTTTACTGCCGCGCAAGAGGCCTGCGAAAGCATATTCTGATAGCGAATCAGGGACAGGCGTTACTGTCGCTAAAATGGTCGCAGGATCCGCACCAAGGGCAACCGACACGGGGAAGGGTTTATCAGGATGTTTAATCTTCCAATCCCTAAAGTCTAATGCGCCCCCTCTATGCGACAACCACCGCATAATCAACTTGTTTGGGCCAATTTGTTGCATTCGATAGATGCCGAGGTTTTGCCGTTCTTTCTCAGGACCTTTTGTGACCACTAGCGGCCAGGTGACCAGCGGGCCAGCGTCACCCGGCCAGGAAGTTTGTATGGGGAAAATTGACAAATCTATGTTCTCGTCTTTAATTACTACTTCCTGACAAGGAGCGGAATTCTTTACGTTTGTTGAAATGTTCAGAACACTTTTGTAATTCGGCAGATTTTTCCAAAGGTCTTTCCAACCAGAAGGTGGCTTAGGTTCTTTTAGAAAAGCTAAAAGCTTACCGACATCTCTTAGTCCATCTAAGTCATCTTGGCCCATTCCAAGCGCAATTCTGCGATGGTTTCCAAATAAATTGGCCAATAAAGGTATTGAGGAGCCCTTGATATTTTCGAATAAAAGTGCCGGGCCGCCCTTTTTTAAAGTTCGGTCAGATATTTCTGTGACTTCAAGATATGAGTCTACCTCAACACTAATTCTTTTTAGTTCGCCCTCTCTTTCGAGAAGATTGATGAAATCTCGTAAATCTTTAAAGGCCATAAAGAGGTTCTAATTAAAAAGTTTTAGGCAAATAAGTGCTATAAATCCAAAGCAAAATTATCAATTTCTTTTCATAGAATTGAAAAACTCATCATTAGTTTTTGTGCCTTTTAATTTATCTAAGATAAACTCCGTTGCTTGTACATCTTCCATTGAGCTTAGAAGTTTTCTTAGTATCCACATTCTTTGCAGCTCTTCCTCGCTAGTGAGAAGGTCTTCTCTTCGAGTTCCAGATCGTCGCACGTTTATGGCAGGGTAAATTCGTTTTTCGGCAACTTTACGATCTAGGTGGAGCTCCATGTTGCCCGTACCTTTGAACTCCTCATATATAACTTCATCCATTTTAGAACCGGTTTCAATCAACGCAGTAGCAATGATGGTTAACGAACCTCCTTCTTCTAAATTACGTGCAGCACCAAAAAAACGCTTTGGTCTCTCGAGGGCGTGAGCATCTACACCACCGGTAAGAACTTTTCCAGACGATGGAATGACTGTGTTATAGGCTCTAGCTAAACGAGTTATAGAATCTAGCAAGATAACTACATCTTCTTTATGTTCGACCAATCTCTTCGCTTTTTCTATGACCATATCCGCAACTTGGACATGCCTTGAAGGTGGCTCATCAAATGTACTAGCGACTACCTCTCCCCGCACAGATCGCTGCATTTCGGTGACCTCTTCGGGACGCTCATCTATTAGCAATACAATCAAACGTACTTCGGGATTATTTTTGGTTATTGACTGAGCAATGTTTTGCAGAATTAGAGTCTTGCCAGCCTTCGGAGGAGACACTATTAAACCTCTCTGTCCCTTGCCAATTGGTGAAGTTAAATCAATCACTCTGGCGCTCAAATCTTCCGTGCTACCATTACCTAACTGCAGTTCTAATCTATCCTGTGGAAACAGTGGAGTCAGGTTTTCAAATAAAATTTTATTCTTTGAGCTTTCAGGCTTGCTGAAATTAATTTCGCTAATCTTGAGTAACGCAAAATACCTTTCGCCATCTTTAGGCGGTCTTATCTTTCCTGCAACAGTGTCTCCCGTTCGTAAGTTAAATCTTCTGATTTGACTTGGGCTAACGTAGATATCATCTGGGCCTGCTAAATATGATGAGTCGGCAGAACGAAGGAATCCGAATCCGTCCTGAAGTATTTCAAGCACACCGTCTCCATAGATATCAGCACCATTTTTTGCGTGCCGCTTGAGGATCACAAAAATGATATCTTGTTTTCGGGATCTGGAAACATTCTCCAGTCCCATCTCATTTGCTGTTTCAAGTAGTTCTGCGATTGGTTTTTGCTTTAGTTCAGTTAAGTTCATAGTTATAGATGTAGAGTAGTGGGAATTAAAGTCTCATAAGTTTATCTAGGAAAATTGTTCAGGGAGCGTGGTTAGTCACGTTGAAAGAAATTATTGGTTAAGGGCTGAATGTCGAATAAATAAGAATCTAAAAAATTTATGGGCTTGTAAGGTAGAAACAATTTCTACTTAAACTTACATTTTTTTAAGAAAAGTAAATTTTCCTATAGATCATCTCCGAAAAAGCTATTTTATTTCACCTGCTAGTTTTTTGTAAGTCTACTCACAGCCAAAATAATGGTTTTACTTAGTGCAGAGGGCTGGGAACTTAGTAATATTTAGCAGAACAATCTGCAAAAAGGGGCTTAAGAACAAGCAAGCACCCTCATTAAACGCAATTTAAATGGCGCTGTCAATAAACTCTGACAACTGTGACTTAGACAAAGCACCTACCTTTGTGCCAGCTACATCTCCATTATTGAAAAGTATCAGAGTTGGGATACCTCTAATGCCATATTTTGGGGCAGTTTCCGGATTTGCATCTACATCCATCTTGCAGATTTTTAATTTTTCTCCGTACTCACTCGCTAGTTCTTCCAGAACAGGGGCTATCATTTTGCAAGGACCGCACCATTCAGCCCAAAAATCAACTAAAACGGGGCCCTCTGCCTGTAATACGTCTGAGTCAAAGCTACTGTCTGAAATTTGAACGATATTGTCGCTCATAAATTATTCCTTCTGTAATTAGCTATCTTTTAATTGTTGCTTGAGCATAAACTCAAAACCTAACTTTATTCTTGAAACTTACGTCTAAATGATAAAGAGAAATATAAACTATTCAAGATATAGGAAAACTATTTCTCGTATATCCACACAAAGAGGCCAGTGATGCAATTTCTAGGAACCTTGGATCAATCTGGCAGCTTTCTTGGCAAAGTAAGTTAGGATGGCATCTGCGCCTGCACGCTTAATACACATTAGAGACTCTAACACCACCTCGTCTTCCTTCAACCACCCATTTTCAATAGCAGCCATGTGCATCGCATACTCTCCACTAACTTGATAAACAAAAGTCGGGACGCGAAATTCCGTTTTTACGCGATTGACGATATCCAAATATGGCATGCCAGGTTTCACCATTACCATGTCTGCACCTTCGGCCAAGTCTGAAGCAACTTCTTGGAGTGCTTCGTCACTATTTGAGAAGTCCATTTGGTAGCTATGCTTTTCTGACCCACCAAGACTTTTGCCCGAACCGACGGCTTCTCTGAAGGGACCATAATAATTTGACGCATATTTGGCAGAATATGCAAGAATTCTCGTGTGAATTAGTTTTTTCTCTTCAAAGGCATCGCGAATTGCCCCAACGCGTCCGTCCATCATGTCAGATGGGGCGACTATGTCGGCTCCTGCTACAGCATGGGATATCGCCTGCTTGACAAGGACTTCCACGGTTTTTTCATTTAATACGTACCCTGACTCATCGATTATCCCATCTTGTCCATGGGTGGTATAAGGATCAAGAGCTACGTCTGAAATGACTCCTAACGTGGGGAAGCTTCGCTTAACTTGCTGTATTGCGTTTTGGATTAAGCCGTCTTGATTGTATGACTCCTCTCCATTTTGCGACTTTTTTTTATCTTCAACCACCGGGAATAGGGCTATGGCCGGGATTCCAAGTTCCGTTAACTCTGACACCTCCTCAATCAGATTATCGATACTCAAGCGATAAATCGAGGGCATAGATTCAACTGGTTGACGTTTATCTTGTCCATCGACTATGAACACTGGATAAATCAAATCTTTTACACTAAGTCGAGTTTCTTTCACGAGTTCGCGGCTGAACTCATCTTTGCGCATACGCCGCATGCGGGTCTTGGGGAAGCTTCGGCTGAAAGAAAAATTAGACATCAAGGATTCTCTTAACTTGTTAAAATATACATATTATATTGGTTTTCGCGTTAGACAATGAGTTTAAAAGGTTAATCTCGGAAATGCCTTATAACATAATGAGCCGTATAAAAAGAAGATTTCGCCCAGCTAATTATTTAAAACTACATTAAATTTTATGCTGGGTCGTTAAAGGAATTTAAGTGAACTGGAAAAAGATTACCCTGGCAGCTTTTATCTTTTTGAGCATAGGCAGCTTACTTTATTTTGATCTTAATCGATTCTTTGATCTGGATTTTATTAAATCTCAACTAGATGCGATCCAAAGTTATAAGCAAGAAAACTTTGAATTGACCCTGTTAATCTATTTCTGCGTCTATTGTATATCTGTTGCACTATCAATTCCTGGCGCGATGGTATTGACGCTCCTTGGAGGAGCCGTTTTTGGTGTGTTTTTTGGGACTTTAGTTATTTCGTTTGCGAGTAGCATTGGGGCAACACTTGCGTTTTTTACCTCAAGAGTTTTGTTGCGAAAGTGGGTTCTTGAGAGGTTTGGAAAATACCTGGTCCCCATTAATGAAGGTTTCGAGCGTGAAGGACTATTCTACTTATTTGCTTTGAGGATGGTTCCAATATTCCCTTTCTTTGCAGTGAATTTGTTGATGGGTTTAACAACTATTAAAGCGAGATCATTTTATATTATAAGTCAACTTGGAATGTTTTTAAGCACAGTCGTGTACGTCAATGCTGGTGCTCAGTTATCAATGATAAACAGTTTATCAGGCATAATTAGTCCACCTGTGATTATATCTTTAGCTATTTTGGGTGTTAGTCCAATCATCGCTAAATATTTGTTGAACATAATCAAAAGGAAAAAGGGTGAAGAAATTTAGGAAGCCAAAAAAATTTGATGTGAGTGCTGTTGTGATTGGCGCCGGGGCGGCAGGACTGGTTTCCTCTATCATTTTTGCCGGAGGGCGAGGGAAAGTAGTTCTTATCGAGCAAGGGAAGATGGGAGGAGATTGTCTTAATACTGGCTGTATTCCAAGCAAAACTCTGATTCGAGCTTCACGCTTAATGTCTGATATAAGCCATGCAGGTGAATTTGGAATTGAAGTAAGGGAAAGAAAGGTAAATTTTGAGGAAGTTATCGAACGGATAAAGAAGGTAATAAAATCGATTGAGCCACATGACTCTGAAGAGAGGCTAACCTCCTTAGGAGTGGAATGTATAAGTGGTTCAGCAAGAATCGAATCGCCTTACTTAGTGTCAGTTAAAGATAAAATAATAAGTACGCGAACTATAATAATTGCAACCGGAGCCAGTCCAAGTGTGCCTCCCATCGATGGGCTAAATTCTATCGATTTTTTGACTTCAGAATCAGTTTGGGATTTGAAAGCTTTGCCAAAGCGTTTGTTGATAATTGGCGCAGGACCTATTGGGTGCGAACTTGCGCAAGCTTTTTGTCATCTCGGAACACAAGTTACACAGGTTGATATACAACCAAGGCTTTTACCGAAAGAAGATCCGGAAGTTTCAGATTTAGTTAGCGTGCAGTTCGAACGAGATGGCGTAAAAGTATTAACTAATCATGAGCCGATTAAGGTTATACGAGAGGCAGATCGAGATTATTTAGAAGCTAGCCATAAAGGACAAACTATTCGAATTGAATTTGATAAATTGCTTATTGCAACTGGAAGAAAGCCAAATGTGAAAGATCTCGGGCTCGAAAATTTGGGAGTTGAATTAACTTCACTTGGAGCAGTGAAAGTAAATTCTTCAATGCAGACAAGTATTTCAAATATTTTTGCTTGCGGAGATGTTGCTGGCCCCTATCAATACACTCATATGGCCTCTTACCAGGCATTTTTCTCTTCCATCAACGCGATGTTGAGTGGACTCTGGAAAATTCAAGCAAACTATAAAGCAGTGCCATGGGCAACTTATATAAGGCCAGAAGTAGCTCGGGTTGGGCTAAGTGAAGCTGAGGCGAGAATGCAAAAAATTAGCTATGACACGACAAGGTATGAGTTATCTAACTTGGACAGAGCTCGAACTGAAGGAGAAACACAAGGATTTATAAAAATACTCACTGTTCCTAAAAAAGACAAAATTTTAGGTGTGACGATAGTTGGTTATCAAGCAAGCGAGCTTATTGGAGAATTTGTTTTCGCGATGACTCATAATCTGGGTTTAAGAAAAATTATAGATGCCATACATGTTTACCCGACTATGTTTGAAGCAAATAAACTTGCTGCTAACGAGTGGCGTAAAAATCACTTACCTCATAAGTCTATAGCTTGGGGTAGACGATTCCTAGCATGGTTAAGCCCCACTGGACGTTGATATATATCTTCAAGGCAGGACACTTTCAAATTCGTTTTTAGAAATCTTTTAGAAGTTATTCCACTGGTCCAGAAACGTTTTGAAATCTGTTGAGTCAGACTTCTCAATCTCTTGTTGATCGAAAAGAGATTTAGTGCTGACATTTTTTATATGTGTCAAAAAGTTTTTGTCTATTTCTGCCTCTCTTAGAGTTTTTGAATGTCTCTTTGAATGTTCCATGGAAAATTCGAAAAAGGACACGCCCTCTTTTTTCATTTGATCAAGCATGCGGCCAGATGGTGTGAGTTCCGGATTTTTTATTTTTGCCTCTTGTTTAATGGCTGAAAGAGAATATTCGTTGCTTTGGTTAACCTTATCCAAAATGAATGCGCTGTGTTTAATATCGTTTATTATTTCCATAGACCACTCACCCAACACTCTTTGTTTGCCCTTACTCGAAAGACGTAAATTTGCCTCTCTACCCCTATTAACAACTAAATTTAAATTATTTCCTACTTCAAAAAATTCATCTCTGTTGCAATCGGGGCTTTCAGCCAATAGGCAGTGGAGTAAAAACGAATCTAAGAAATGAATTTGTTCTCTATTTATACCCACCGGAGAATATGGATCTAGATCAAGTGCTCTTACCTCAACATATTCGATTCCGCGATTGGTAAGCGCGTCCAAAGGTTTTTCTCCATTTTTGACGTTACGTTTGGGTCTTATCGTAGAATAAAACTCGTTCTCCAGTTGGAGTAGGTTAGTATTTATTTGTTTATACTTGCCGTCTTTTTCATGACCAATCTTTACGTATTCCGGGTATGGGGTTTTTATTGCCCCACCCAGGCACTCTACGTATGTCTCAAGGTCGTTATAACAAACAAAAAGGGATTGTTGAGCTTCGCTTTTGTAACCCAGATTACCCATTCTTAAGCAGGTTGCGAAAGGTTTGAATAAAGTTGAGTCATCTAATTCTGACAAATTATGCTCTCGCCCTTCTACAAAGCATTTGCATGCGGTTGGTGAAGCGCCAAATAAGTACAAAAGTAGCCACGAAAATCGATGAAAGTTACGAATTAAGTGAAGATACTTCTCTGTCTTAAATTCTTGAATTGAGCCTTTAAATTTACAGAGAGGTTTATATGACTCCCAAAATGAGTCAGGCATTGAAAAATTATAATGAATCCCAGCTATTGCCTGCATGAGGCTACCATACCTATGGTGTAGGCCATGTCGGTAGAGAGTTTTTAGTTTGCCTATATTGGATTTCCCATATTGAGCGATGGGAATTTCTGTATCTGCGCTCAGTGGACAGGGCATACTAGTAGCCCAAAGTATTTCGTCATTCTCTATATTTTGCTGCGTGTATCGATGGATATTTTCCAGTTCTTTTAGACAACCGTCGATGGTTTGTGAAACTGGAGTAATTAATTCCAGCAGTGCCTCAGAAAAATCAGTTGTAATGTAAGGGTTAGTAAGAGCTGAACCAAGCCTGTTTGGGTGCGGAGAGTGCGATATATTGCCATTAGACTTTACCCGCAGGCTTTCTTTCTCGATTCCCCTCTGTAGCGCTCCCCAATCATCATCAAAAGCTGTTAGTTGGTATCTTTTGATTGATTCATTGAATTGATTGCCCAAAATAACTCCTAATCGTCTCGAATTACTTAACTTGTTTAATTATTCTGTATCTAAGACGGAGTGGCATTATGTCAAATATCTCTTAGGCTTGGGAACAGTCTGCAGTGTCTCTTAAGCGCTCTAGCTCGAATTCGTTCAACTTCGTTGTTTAAATTCATGAATAAGGCGCCTCTGCTTCTTATTAGGTTTAGAGGATGATGTCCAAATTGATGGCTGGGCTTTTCGTTGTTCTGAGGCAATCAGACGCTTTTCAATACTTTCATCTGTTTCCTCAAACATAAGCTTTGCCTCTGAGTAAGGCCGCCTCTGATCGCTTAGTGACTTAACTATGATGGTTTTCTCATCAAAGCCCTGCTTCACCGTAATTATTGCCTCAACCTCGATTTCCTTACTTGGTTTGGTTCTCTGGCCATCTACTTGAACTTTGCCACTCTCAATAGCTTGCTTTGCAACTCCGCGAGTCTTGAAGAATCTGGCTGCCCACAACCATTTATCTATTCGAATTCGCTCGAATTCAAAGACTTTCCTTGAGTTGGTCATATCAGAATCCGGTGGCTTGATTTGGAAAGCATTGTTTGAAATCATCGATTAAAGGGAATTCACACGATAACTGACCCTTCCTCCGGCTATCTGGGGTTTTTATTCCCCACAAATATTTAAGATGCTCAATTTTTGCTTGTCTGAGGACTGGAAGCGAGTCATCGATCAGAATTGTCCGGTCAGGATCATAAGGTTTGATGGCTTTTAAACGTGTCCAAAAACCAGGATTTTCTTTTGCGAGCATAAGGGTGTGGGAGCTGATTAGTTGCTCAAAGCAATCAAATATTCCTGTATGTTCCACCTTGATACTTAAAGTTTTTGGGTGCGCATTTGTCACTAGCAAAAGCCGTTTGTTGAGTTTTTGCAGTTTTGACAAGAATAATTCTACGTTAGGCCGAATCGATATCTTGCTAACTACGGAACGCTTTAAACTAGGAATGTCGATTTTTAACTGCTCTGTCCAGTAGTCAATCGAGTACCATTTGAGGGTACCTTGAACTTCTTGATAAAGTTTTTTAACTATAGAGAGTGACTCCTCTTTTGAGATGGAATTAATTTCTGCGTAAGTCTCTGGGATTAACTCTAGGAAAAAGTAGTTATCAAATTGGAGGTCCAACAAGGTTCCATCCATGTCGAACATTACAGTATCGATTTCTGTCCAGGGTGGGGTTTTAAATTTCATTAACTATCTCTTGGCAACCATGGCAGAGTAATGCAACATGTTTATATTTACAAATAGGCAAACTATTTTGCCTAGAAATTAATCATTAGCAATGCTATTCGTTTATGTGGAATGACGACCAACTTACGATTTTATTAAAAATAATAAGAGAAGCTGGGTCAGAGATACTCTCTGTTTACTCAGACAACAGTAATTTCAGGGTAAATTACAAAGAAGACGATTCGCCCATCACTAAAGCCGATCGACTTGCAAATAGAATAATTGTTCGAGCGTTGAAAAAATTACCAGTTAATTTCCCCATATTGTCTGAAGAGTCTGAAAAACCTCCATACAGAGAACGTGAATCCTGGACAGATTATTGGTTAGTTGACCCGTTAGATGGAACAAAAGAGTTCATAAAGCGGAACGGTGAATTTACAGTAAATATCGCGCATATTCGAAATGGTGTTCCGGAAATGGGAGCAGTTCATGTCCCGGTGAGTGGTGTTACTTATTTAGGTAAAAAGGGATCTGGCGCGTGGATGGTGGACCAGGACGATATAACTAAAGAAATTCAAGCGAGGAAAATGGAGAACTCTCCCAGCTCTATTAAGGTTTTGACAAGTCGAAGCCACAGCAACGATTCACTAGATAATTTGGTAAAAGACATTTCTAAAGAAATAGGCGATACCGAGGTCGTAACCATGGGAAGCTCCCTAAAAATATGCCTGCTTGCTGAGGGAAAAGCAGATTTATATCCTAGGCAGACCCCCACCTGTGAGTGGGATACAGCTGCTGCCCATGCCGTGCTTGCCGGATCAGGTGGGGAAATCTTCGACGCCAACTTTCGGGTACTCAAATACAATCAGAAATCGAGCGTTTTTAATCCCAATTTTTTTGCAGTCGCTGATCCGAATTTTGATTGGGGTAAATTGCTTTAAATTTAAGTGAGATCAATCTTTAGCTTTGATTGCCTGAATTTCGATTCTTTTGTAATTTTCGCGATCGCTTTTTGTGAATTATTCCGCATCGCAATTCAGCGTTGTTTCGAATAGAATCGCCTATCTTTTAGTGTCGAGATCAGGGGACCGTTTTCATGCACAGCCGTGCGATATATAACAGCGACCACGAACTTTTTAGGGCGAGCGCTAGACGTTTTTTCAGAGAGGAATTAGAGCCTTATATTGATCAGTGGGAAAAAGAGGGCCGATTGCCAAAAGAATTTTGGCTGAAAGCAGGTGAAAACGGATTCCATTGTTGTGGCGTCCCATCTGAATATGGAGGGCCTGGAGCAGATTTTCTCTACAATATGGTCTTATCTGAAGAGGTTGGGTTTGCTATCGGGGGAGCAAGTGTCGGTTTTTCAGTTTCCTCAGATATTGTTGCTTATTATCTCTTGCATGGAGGTAGCGAGGAGCAGAAGCGGCACTGGTTGCCAAAAATGGTTACAGGTGAAGCGATACCAGCTATCGGTATGACCGAACCTGGTTGTGGTAGCGATCTAAAGGCACTTAGAACAACAGCTGTTGAGGAAGGCGATGACTATGTAATCAATGGGCAGAAAACGTTTATCACTAACGGACAGAATTGTGATTTCGTCCTCCTGGCATGCTCAACAGATCCTAAAGCGGGGGCGAAAGGTATAAGCCTTATTATTGTTGAGACTGATCGAGATGGCTTTAGTAGAGGAAGAAATCTTGAAAAAATTGGCCAAAAGGCAGCGGACACGTCAGAGATGTTTTTTTCAGATGTTAGAGTTCCTAAGGCAAATCTTCTTGGTAAGGCTGGCGCTGGTTTTGCTGTTCTGATGAATGAATTACCCAGGGAGCGGATAACGATTGCTTGTCGTGCGCTGGCAGAAGCACAACGGGCATACGAATTAACGGTTGACTATGTTAAACAGCGGAACGCTTTCGGGAAGCAAATTTATGAATTCCAGAACACTCAGTTTAAATTAGCGGAGATGAAAACTGATTTGGCTGTGGGCTGGGCATATATTGATCAGTGCCTGGCTAAGATTATTGATGGCAAACTAACTCCAGATGAAGGAGCTATGGCCAAGTTATGGACAACTGAAACGGGCAACAAGATTGTTGATACGTGCCTTCAATTGTTCGGTGGTTATGGTTACATGAATGAATATCCCATATCTCGGCTGTTTGTAGACTCAAGAGTGAGGAGAATTTATGGTGGTACTTCGGAGGTAATGAAAATCGTGATTGGAAGGACCATTTGAGAGGTAAATTATGATTGGAGTTTCAGCGCATGGCGTTTACGTCCCTCGTGCTAGATTAAACAAAAAATCAATTGCTATGGCAAATTCCTGGTTTGATGCCAGTCTAAATTCTTTAGCAAAGGGTGAACGGGCTATTTGTAACTGGGATGAGGACACGATAACAATGGCAGTGGAAGCAGCAAAGAATTGTTTGGCCTCTTTTAGCCCTGAAGAAATCAAATCCTTATACCTTGCTTCGACGACTTTCCCGTTCACAGATCGACAAAATTCCGTAGTTGTTGGTGAGGCTTTAAATCTTCAAAGTAACATTAGAACTATGGATATTGGGGCTTCTCAAAGATCAGCAACATCATCACTCATATCATTACTCGAGTCTGGCGTTGAGAGCGACGCCCTTCTGATTTCTTCTGAGCATCGAAGAAGCAAGGCAGGCTCTCGTTCCGAGATGCTTTGGGGAGACGCTGCGGGAGCATTGATTATCGGTCATAAAAATGTCATCGCAGAATGTATTGGAGTAGAAACCTCGGCAGTAGACTTTGTTGATCATTATCGAGGAGAAGAATCGGATTTCGATTACGATTGGGAGGAGCGTTGGATAAGAGATGAGGGATATTTAAAACTCATTCCGCCTGTTGTGGAAAAGCTTTTAAGCAAAGCAAATATAAAATCCGAAGAAATAGCTCACCTGGTTCTTCCGAGTGATCAGGCCCGTGCACCTGGAGCAATAGCAAAGAAGCTTGGAGTTGCTCAAGAGGCTATTGTAGATAACCAAATATCCAGTGTAGGAGTCGCAGGCGCGGCGCAGCCTATTGTTTTGTTCTCAAAAGCTTTGGAGACGGCCGGTCCCGGAGAATATATTTTAGTTTTGGGTTTTGGTCAGGGCTGTGATGCCATACTTTTTAGGACAACAGAGGAGATATCAAAGTATAAGCCATTTGTAGGTGTTGAATCCGCGCTCGCTAATCGGCGTGAAGAGATGAACTATAATAAATTTCTCAGTTTTAATAATTTAATTGAAAAAGATATCGGCAAGCGTGGTGAAGTCGACAAGCAAACCTACCTCTCTGGTTATAATCGAAGAAAAGATCTACTCACCGGTTTTATCGGGGGCAAATGTCGGGATTGCGGGACAGTGCAAATTCCTCGAGAAAAATATTGTGTTAACCCAGAGTGTAATGCGCTAGATAGCCAAGATGACTATACCTTTGCTGATAAGCTTGGTACCGTCGCCACTTGGACGGCTGACAGATTAACGTTTGATTGGAACCCCCCTGCGTACTTTGGCATGGTAAAATTTGATGGTGGCGGTAAAATTATGATGGATTTTACAGAAGTTGAGGAAGGTAAAATTGAAACGGGTTCCAGAGTGTCCGTTCATTTTCGTATAAGACAGTTCGACTCTGTGCGCGGGTTTAGAAAGTATTTTTGGAAAGCTGTTATTGAAGACTGAATGTTAGAATGACATGAACACCCTAACACCCTAACACCCTGATTAAAGGTTTGAAGGATCGAATCTTTTAAGATTTTTAAAAATAAAGAGCGAGTAAAGACTGATGGCAAGCGGAATAAAAGATAAAGTTGTTATTCTTGGGATGGGCTGCAGTAAATTTGGAGAACGTTGGGAATCAAGCCCCTCTGAACTCATGGTCGAGGCATTCGAGGAGTGCATACAAGATGCTGGCATTGAACGAGGGCAAATTGAGGCCGCTTGGTTTGGAGCCGGTATTGACGCTTTTAATGTGGGTGCGTCAGCAATGCCTCTAGCAATTGCGTTACGCTTAAATTATATACCTGTTACTAAGGTAGAAAATATGTGTGCAACAGGTACGGAAGCATTTAGGGGTGCGGTTTATGCGGTAGCCTCTGGTGCTTGCGATATAGCTCTAGCTCTTGGTGTGGAGAAGTTAAAAGATACTGGCTATGGGGGATTGCCACAAAGGTCTAGAGGATTGGAGAATGACATGTACTGGCCTAATTTGTCGGCACCCGGCGCATTTGCTCAACTTGCTACTGGCTATCGGGCTAAACACAACCTTAACAAAGAGGATCTAAAAAGAGCAATGGCTCATGTGTCGGTTAAGAGTCATGCGAATGGCGCAAAAAATCCCAAGGCTCATTTGCAACGAGAGATAACTTCAGAACAGGCTGTCAACGCCCCATATATCGCGGAGCCGATTGGTTTGTACGACTGTTGTGGGGTCAGTGACGGGTCTGCGTGTGCAATAGTTACGACCCCGGAGTTAGCAAAAAGTTTGGGTAAGGAAAACCTTGTTTCGGTTAAGGCGTTGCAGTTGGCCGTGTCTAATGGTACTGAATCGAGTCACGATAGTTGGGATGGATCTTATCTAAAAACGACCCGTATAGCCTCCCAAAGAGCCTATGATGAAGCTGGTATTCGCAGACCAAAGGAAGAGATAACCATGACCGAAGTTCATGATTGTTTTTCGATTACAGAGCTTGTCACTATGGAAGATTTACAATTAGCGGAGGAAGGTAAAGGCGTTAATGAAGTTTTAGACGGCAATTTCGATTCAGATGGAAAGACTCCTTGTCAGATAGATGGTGGTCTTAAATGCTTTGGTCATCCAATTGGCGCGTCCGGCCTGCGTATGATTTATGAAAACTATCTGCAATTAAATGGCAGAGCTGGCGCGAGACAGTTATCAGAGCCTAAGCTTGGCCTCAACCATAATCTAGGTGGTTTTCCTCATCAAAATATTTGCTCAATATCTATCATCGGGCCATATGACTAAGAGGTGTCACGAGAAACTATTTAAACAATCTAATAGAATTTTTTACTCTCTTTGTAAATTTCCATGCAAGTAAAAGAAAAAAACATGCTTAGTGATTCGGCGTTAGAACTCGATTCAGCTAGAAGATTGCTTGAAGTCATCCAGGGTATGCTGTCTCAAGGGCTTACTAGTTTAAAAGTATCATGTACCGTAGAAGGAAAGTTAGACTCTGAACTCCTTGATGATTATCAATTTTCCAGTTACCAAATCGCTTTTAGCGTAGCAGAGATAGCTGCTGCAAAAAGTTTCCTTCATTATTGTAAGGAAAGCACTGAGAATTCTTACGAAACCGCTTTTGCCTTACTTTTTACCTGCGATACTTTAGACAATGTTATGGGGCGATTGAAAAAAATTGCACTTGATGTTGGGATTGAGCTCGAGTCACTAACCACTATAGAGAATAGTGCTGAATATAGAAGTGTTTTGAAACATAATCGACCTAGCGTTATTTCAGCACTTGGTTCTCTGATCACTAATGAGAAGTTTGATAGATTGCGTTCGGGATTAGATGATGAAAAAGAATTAGTGCGAGACACTTTTTATCGTTTTTCTGATGAAATTGTAGCGCCTCTTGCTGAAAAGATTCATCGAAAAGATTTAGATATTCCGGAACAAATCATAGAGGCGGCGTCTGAGCTGGGATGTTTTGGAACTTGCATACCAGAAAAATTTGGTGGTCTCCAGCCGGATAACAAGTCGGATAGTCTGGGTATGATTGTGGTTACCGAAGAGTTGTCTAGAGGATCTTTAGGTGCTGCGGGGAGTTTAATAACTAGACCAGAGATCGCTGCAAGAGCATTATTGGCGGGAGGCACAGAGAGCCAGCAGCAATTTTGGCTGCCTAAATTAGCTTCGGGGGAAACACTTTGTGCAATATCAATCACTGAACCAAACACAGGTTCAGATGTTGCTGCCGTAAGCTTGAAAGCTACCCCGGCTGAAGGTGGTTGGATTTTGAATGGGAGCAAGACATGGTGTACCTTCGCCGGTCGCTCTGAACTTATTGTTACCCTTGCTAGAACTAACCCGGATATCTCGTTGGGCCACAAAGGATTAAGCATGTTCCTCATTGAGAAGCCAGCCTTTTCAGGACATAAGTTCGAACACCATCAAGAACAGGGCGGTAAGTTGAGTGGCAAATCTATAGCAACCCTTGGCTATAGGGGTATGCATTCCTTTGATTTATTTTTCGAAGATTTTTTTGTATCTAATGAGCATCTAGTTGGGGGCAATGCTGGCTTAGGGAGAGGTTTTTATTACACAATGGCAGGTTTTTCTGGTGGTAGAATCCAAACCGCAGCTCGAGCGACTGGTTTAATGCAGGCGGCTTTTGAAAAGGCTATGAGCTATTCTCAGGAACGAAAGGTTTTTGAAAAATCTTTAGGTGAATTTCAGCTTACTCAAATCAAATTAGCAAGGATGTTGTCCACAATCACCGCTTGTAGACAGTTCAGCTATGCAGTAGCTGATCTATTGGATAGAGGTAAAGGCCAAATGGAGGCAAGCTTAGTAAAATTGTTTAGCTGCCGAGCGGCTGAATGGCTGACGCGTGAGGCTATGCAAATTCATGGAGGGATGGGCTATGCAGAAGAAAGTGCAGTATCACGATATTTTGTTGACGCTCGTGTACTTTCAATTTTTGAAGGAGCCGAGGAAGTTCTCGCTTTAAAAGTAGTTGCACGAGAGCTAATAGAAACCGCGTAAAAGGTTTTAATTAACTTTTGATGAGTTGGAAGAGGAGGAACAGATGACGACACCACTTTTGCAGGACAAGGTCGTGATTGTTACAGGCGCTGGTCGGGGAATCGGTCGAGGTATTGCGATGATGGCGGCTGCAAATGGAGCAAAAGTCGTGGTCAATGACCTTGGTGGATTAGAGGATGGTTCAGGCGCTGATAGCAGTCCGGCTGATGAAGTTGTTGAACAAATCAAAGCTATGGGTGGTGAGGCGATAGCGTCTTATGCAAGTGTCACTGACTGGGACGCTGCACACGAAATAGTAGATGTTGCTGTCAATTATTTCGGACGAATAGATTGTGTCGTAAATAATGCAGGAAACTTAAGAGACGCAATTTTCCATAAGATGACTGAGAAAGATTTTGACTCTGTAATAAATGTTCATTTAAAAGGTACATTTAACGTGAGCAGAGCTGCCGCTACACATTTTAGAGCTCAAACTAGTGGTTGTTTCGTGAATATGACTTCTACGTCAGGGTTAATAGGTAATTTTGGTCAGGCCAACTATTCCGCAGCAAAACTAGGTATTGTTGGCCTCTCTAAATCGATGGCACTGGACATGGGACGTTTCCGTGTCCGGTCCAACTGTATTGCACCATTTGCTTGGAGTCGTTTAATTGGAACAATTCCAACTAATACAGATGAGGAAAAGGCGCGCGTAGCAAAAATACAGCAAATGACTCCAGAAAAAATAGCTCCCCTTGCGATTGCACTATGCAGCGACGCGGCAAGTGAAGTCTCGGGGCAAATATTTGGAGTCAGGAACAACGAAATATTCCTGTTCAGCCAGAATCGACCAATCCGTTTTGCTCATACACAAGAGGGATGGACAGCAGACTCTGTTCTAGATCGAGTAATACCGGCGTTTAAGTCAGATTTCTTTCCGCTTGAGAGATCTGGGGATATATTTAGTTGGGATCCAATGTAGAGAAAAAACAAGTTATGGCTATTGACCCGGACAAGTTATTGAATAGGGATTTTGGTTCTGTTCGAGAAACTTACAGCGAAAAAGATTGCATACTTTATGCTCTAGGTGTCGGCATGGGTCTTGACCCACTTGATGAAAATTGTCTGAGATTTGTTTATGAGGATGACTTAAAGGTGCTGCCGAGCCAGTCCGTAATTATGGCTCACCCGGGGTTCTGGGCAAAAGAAGAGGATACTGGTATTGACTGGGTTAGGGTATTACACGCTGGACAGGAGGTCATCTTCCACAATCCGATCCCTACTTCGGGAACAGTTGAGGCAACGACTCGGGTCACCGAAGTAACGGATAAAGGAGAAAAGATAGGTGCGTTAATAAATTCAGAAAGAGTAGTTCGTGATTTATCGACTGGTGCAGATATTTGTACCTTGATAACGACAATTCTTGCTCGCGGTAATGGTGGTTTTGGGGGGCAGCGAAAGGCGTCATCTACTAAACCAGATGCTATTCCAACAAGCGACCCAGATCAGGTTTGTGAACTACCGACTCTACCGCAGCAGGCTCTAATCTATCGTCTATCTGGCGACTTCAATCCACTTCACGCGTCTCCTTCAGTCGCCAAGAACGCTGGATTTAAGGCACCAATCCTTCACGGTCTGTGTACCTTTGGAGTTATGACTCATGCGTTAGTCAAAACCTGTTGTGATTATGACCCCAGTCGTTTTGTTAGGATGAGATTACGATTCTCAGCCCCTGTTTATCCTGGCGAAACTATCCGCACGGAAATCTGGCAAGATGGCAATGAGATAGCTTTTCGTTGCAAATCGGTGGAACAAAATAAGATCGTCATAAACAATGGATATTTACTCATCAAGGACTAAAAAGGAATCGTAATTGCAAAAGATACTCAAAGGAATGCGAGTTGTTGAGGGCAGCGCGTTCGTTGCCGCTCCTTCTGGTGGAATGACACTAGCCCAACTGGGTGCTGATGTCATTCGCTTTGACCAGCTAGGCGGAGGAATTGATTATAAGCGCTGGCCATTAAGCGATACAGGGAAAAGCCTATACTGGAATTCTCTCAATAAAGGTAAACGTTCCATTGCTGTTGATTTTAGAAATAAAGAGGGTCGGGAACTAGTTCAACGGCTAATCGTAGAACCGGGCGAGGATAACGGACTATTTGTAACTAATTTTCCTGCCAAAGGCTTCCTTTCCGATGAGATTTTAAGAGCAAAGCGAAACGACCTAATTTATGTGAATCTCACTGGAGATAGGAAAGGAGGAAGTGCTGTTGACTATACGGTTAATAGCAGAATTGGCCTGCCTTATCTGACTGGAGAGGGTGAAAAGCCTATTAATAATCCTTTTCCTGTTTGGGATGTGCTCGCGGGTCAGCAAATAGCAGTAGCACTATTGGCAGCAGAGCGTCACAGATCAAAATTTTCAGAGGGGCAGTTTGTTAAAATTGCGCTAGCAGACGTGGCCATGGCAACTATGGGACACCTCGGTTACATCGCAGAGGCACAGTTAGCTGATGAGGGAAGAAAAGCCATTGGCAATCACATCTTTGGTACATTTGGACATGACTTTACTTTAAAGGACGGTTGTCGTGTCATGATTGTTGGAATAAGTCAAAAGCAATGGAATGCTATTGTTACAGTAACCCAAACTGAAAATGAAATACTCTCTCTTGAAGAAGAATTAGATCT
>Ga0208624_1000142_pt1 | contig 37203 bp, 27 predicted proteins | sample Knorr_S23_td_DCM_FD_185607 | JGI IMG/M metagenome (GOLD analysis project Ga0208624, IMG submission 185607) | Marine microbial communities from Southern Atlantic Ocean transect - Knorr_S23_td_DCM_ad_71m_LV_A (SPAdes) (version 2) | ecosystem: Environmental > Aquatic > Marine > Oceanic | place... | reverse complement strand
AAAAGGGAAAGCCACTTCATATTTGGCAATAAAAGCAGCTAATGATCTTATAAAGAAAAAAAAATTAGAACCTGACACTATTGACTTAGTTATTGTATCTACTATAACCCCAGACTTCCACGGAGCATCTACATCCCCAACAGTTGCATCTCAAATAAATGCATCTAATGCTTATGCATTTGATATAAATGCAGCATGTTCTGGATTTTTGTATGGAATGTCTACAGCAACAAGTTATATTGAGTCTGGAAGATATAAAAAAGTTCTTTTAATAGGAGCAGACATGATGTCTTCAATAGTCGATTATACAGATAGATCAACAAGCATATTATTTGGTGATGGAGCAGGTGCAGTTTTGATTGAACCTAGCAAAAATGAGTTTGGATGGGAGGACGAATTTTTGAGATCAGATGGAGTTGGTGCAGAGTGGTTAAAAATTAAAGCAGGAGGATCATTATACCCAACTTCAAAAGAAACCTTTGAAAAAAAATGGCATTATATTACTCAGGATGGAAAGACTGTTTTTAAATCTGCCGTTTCAGAGATGGCAAATGCAACAGAGCAAATTATAATTAGAAATAAACTTGATCCAAATGATATAAAATATCTATTGCCTCATCAAGCAAATAAAAGAATTATTGATGCTACCGCAGAAAAGATTAATTTAGATAAAAATAAAGTTTTAATGAATATAGAAGAATATGGGAATACAACAGCAGCCACAATACCATTGCTAATGCATGACTATGAGAGCAATTTTAAAAAAGGAGATAAAATTATTCTTGCTGCTTTTGGAGCAGGTCTCACTTGGGGTGCAGCATATCTAACATGGGCGTATAATTAAAAAAAAAATAATGGATATAAAAGAAATACAAAACTTAATAAAATTCGTTTCAAAATCTGGTGTTGAAGAGGTGAAAATTGAGAGAGAGGATTTCAAAATTACTATTAAGACAAAGAAAAATTTACCTCAACAAATAGTTGTCGACGAATTACCAAGTAAAATAAATATTCCAACTCAGGCTATAGTCCCGGTAAGTCAAGAAGCTCTTCAAGAAAAGCCTTCAGATATTGAGACTCCCAAAGCTGAGGATCCAAATCATGTAATAGTTAAGTCTCCTATAATAGGAACTTTCTACAGAAAACCGTCACCTGATAAACCTGCATTTGTAGAGGTTGGACAAAACATAGGGGAAGGAGAAGTGCTTTGTGTTATTGAGGCAATGAAATTGTTTAATGAGATAGAATCTGAGATATCTGGCAAAATAGTAAAAATTCTTGTAGATGATCAAAGTCCAGTTGAGTTTGATCAGCCTCTATTTCTTATCGATCCATCATAAAAAATGTTTAAAAAAATATTAATTGCTAATAGAGGAGAAATAGCTATGCGTGTCATTAGGACATGTAAAGAAATGGGTATTAAAACTGTAGCTGTATATTCTAAAGCTGATGAAGAAAGCTTACATGTTCGCTTTGCTGACGAGGCTGTGTGTATTGGACCTGCTCCTAGTAACGAATCATATTTAAAACCAGCAAATATAATTGCAGCTGCAGAGATAACAAATGCTGATGCAATTCATCCTGGCTATGGTTTTTTATCTGAGAATAGTAATTTTTCAAAAATATGTGAGGAGCATAAAATAAAATTTATTGGAGCTTCACCTTCAATGATTGAAGCAATGGGAGATAAATCAACAGCTAAGAAAACAATGCAAAAAGCTGGGGTCCCTGTAATCCCTGGTTCAGATGGTCTTGTTCCAACCTTGGAAGATGCACAAAATATTGCTCTTGAGATAGGCTATCCTGTAATGTTAAAAGCTACTGCTGGAGGAGGAGGTAAAGGTATGAGAATGGCAAAAGATCCAAATGATTTGATGAAAGCATGGGAAGTTGCAAGACAAGAGTCTAAATCAGCTTTTGATAACGACGATATGTATTTGGAAAAATTTATAGAAGACCCAAGGCATATTGAGATTCAGATTATGGCTGATTCAAAAGGTAGAGCTTGTCATTTATCAGAAAGAGACTGTTCTATACAAAGACGTCATCAGAAATTAATTGAAGAGACACCTTCACCATTTATGACGAAGCCTTTGAGAAAGGCAATGGGTGAAGCGGCTGTAAGAGCAGCTGAATATATAAAATATGAAGGAGCTGGAACTGTTGAGTTTCTTGTTGATAAACATAAGAATTTTTATTTTATGGAGATGAACACAAGAATTCAAGTAGAGCATCCTATCACTGAACAAGTAATAGACTATGACTTAATAAGAGAGCAAATAAAAGTAGCAGCAGGTGAATTAATTAAGGGAAAGAATTATTTTCCAAAATTATGTTCAATAGAGTGTAGAATTAATGCAGAAGATTCTGAAAATGATTTTATGCCTAATCCAGGAAAGATTCTTAATCTTCATTTTCCTGGTGGACATGGTGTAAGAATTGACACCCATGTATACAGTGGATACATTATACCTCCACATTATGATTCAATGATTGCAAAACTTATTACTACTGCTCAGACCAGAGAAGAAGCCATTAATAAAATGAAAAGGGCCTTAGATGAATTTGTTATTGAAGGAGTTAAAACTACTATTCCGTTTCATAAAAAAATGATGGAACATCCAGATTTTATATCAGGAAATTATACAATAAGATTTATGGAATCAAGTGAAGTTTAGGACTTTACAATACCCATCTCAATTAATTTTTCAGCTATTTGAATAGTATTTGTAGCAGCACCTTTTCTCAGATTGTCAGCAATAATCCAGAGGTTTAGTCCACTTTTTATGCTAAAGTCTCTTCTTATTCTCCCTACGAAAACCTCATCCTTATTTGAAGCGTTGATAGGCATTGGATATAAGTTTTTTTCTGGTTCATCTTGAACAATTAATCCAGGAGAATTTTTTAAAACACTAAACACCTCCTCAAGTTTAAAATCATCTTCAAATTCAATATTTACAGACTCACCATGACAAATTTCTATTGGTACTCTGACTGCAGTAGATGTAATTTGAATGCTATTATCATTTAGTATTTTTTTTGTTTCGTTAATAAGTTTATTTTCTTCTTTAGTGTAACCACCTTCTTCAAATACATCACAGTGTGGTAAAAGATTTTGATCTATAGAATATGGGTAAACTTTTTCAGAGTCAGAGCCATTCCTTTCACTATATAATTGATCAATTGCGTTTTTACCAGTACCAGAAACAGATTGATATGTAGAAATCACAAGACGTTTAATATTGAACCTTTTGTGAAGAGGAGCCAAGACAACTAGCATTTGCATAGTAGAGCAATTAGGATTAGCAATTATATAATCATCGTTTGTTAAAGTCTCTGAATTTACCTCGCTAACTATTAGTTTTTTTGTTGAGTCCATCCTCCATGCAGAGGAATTATCAACTACTCGAGTCCCTATGTCTGCAAATTTAGGTGCCCATTCCATTGAGATTGAACCTCCGGCTGAAAAAAGTGCAATATCAGGTTTCATAGCTACTGCATCATTTAAGGAGACTATAGTATAATTTTTACCTTGAAATCTGATCTGATTCCCTACAGACTTTTCTGAGGCAACAGGTATTATCTGAGTAATTGGAAATTTTCGTTTATCTAATAGACTCAGCATAACGGTTCCAACAACACCTGTTACACCTACTACAGCTACTTTCATATTTTTTTATTTTTATTCATTTTTTTGTAAAAGACTGAACGGCTTAAAGGTTCATATTTGTCTTTTTCTCCTATAACAACGATATCTTTTTTGTTGTTTTTTCTGTAACTATAATTTGCAATATTTCCTGATTTTTTACAAACGGCATGTACTTTTGTAACATACTCTGAAATTGCCATTAGATTTGGCATTGGACCAAATGGATTTCCAAGATAGTCCATATCTAAACCAGCAATTATAACTCTAACTCCATTATTTGCAATTTTATTACAAACTGGTACTATTAGATCATCGAAAAACTGAGCTTCATCTATAGCAACAACATCACAATTATCAATTTTTTTTAAAATTTCATTTGATGATTTTACCTCTATACATTCAAGCTTACTTTCATCATGTGATTCAATAAAATTTTTACTTCTTGAGTCAATAACTGGTTTAAAGACTTTAATTTTTTGATTAGCAATCTTTGCTCTTTTGATTCGCCTAATAAGCTCTTCTGTCTTTCCTGAGAACATTGATCCACATATAACCTCAATCCATCCGAATTGTTCATTATTATATACGGGATTTTCTAAAAACATTTTGTAATTTGATTTGTAATAAAAACAAATTTATCAAAAAGTAAATCATTATAATAATAAACTAAGGTGTTTAAAAAATTAGAAAATAAAATTAAAGAACTTGCTTTAAAAATTCATCAATCAAGATTAAATGACTCAAAAAGTATTTATGAAGATTCAAAAATACTATATGAATTAACTGTTATACACAAATATCTTACTAATCAAGAAAAAGATACTGACTGGTTGTTATATGAGGAAAGACTTAAAGAAACATTAAAAGGTCTAAATCTAGAGACAAAAAAAACAATCACAACTCCAAATAATGCAAGTGAGATTATCCCATTAATCGATTCTATAAAAGATTTAGTAACAGAAATACCTGAGTCAGATGATGACAAATGAGATCAAACTTTTTGTTGTACCAACTCCAATAGGAAATCTTGATGATATTACAATAAGGGCAATTGACACTTTAAAAAACTCAGATTTAATTTTATCTGAGGATACAAGACACGCGAAAAAACTTTTAAGTCATTATAAAATTTCTACAAAAGTTAAAAGTTATCATTTAAATAACGAGCATAAAAAAGTGAACGAGTATGTTGAATTAATGCTTAATGGTAAAACAATTTCTTTAATTACTGATGCAGGAACTCCATGTATATCAGACCCAGGATTTTTATTGGTTAGGGAATCAATCAAAAATGGAATTAAGATTACATGTTTACCAGGTCCAACGGCTCTAATACCTGCACTTGTTTTAAGTGGACTTTCTAGTGAGACTTTTATCTTTGAAGGTTTTTTACCAAGAAAAAAAGGCAGGAAAGCAAAACTTAAAGAGATTTCAGATAATACAATTACAACAATTATCTATGAATCTCCGCATAGAATTATTAAAACACTATCTGACTTATTAGACTCTTTAGGAGCTGATAGGGAAATTTCTGTTAGTAGAGAAATATCAAAGATGTATGAAGAAACGTATAGGGGGTCTATTAATGATGCTCTAAACTATTTCTCTGATAAAAAAATAAAAGGTGAGTTCGTGATTTGTATTAATAGGAGCAAAGATCAAAGTTAAAATTTCTTATGAGAAATTGGACAGAAAAAGAACAGCCAGAAGAAGATACACTACAATCTTTAAAAAAAGATTTAAAAATTGATAAATTCATTTGCAATTTGTTACTTCAAAGAGAGGTCAACTCTTTAAAAAAAGCTCAAAAGTTTTTTAGACCTGACATTAACTTACTCCATGATCCATTTCTCATGAAGGACATGAAAAAAGTTGTTGAAAAAATTCAAAATTCTAAGGAGCATAGGATCATGATTTTAGGTGACTACGATGTTGATGGTACAACGTCAACAGCTATGTTGTATAAATATTTTAAAAACATGAACTATGATCTTCTATATTATATTCCAGATCGATATGAAGAAGGGTATGGAGTATCAGAAAAAGCTATCGAGTATGCGGAAATAAATAAAGTCTCTTTAATAATAACTGTAGACTGTGGTATAAAAGCAGTTCATCAAGTTGATTTATCCAATTCCAAGAACATAGAGGTTATAATATGTGATCATCACCTTCCAGGTGATCAAATTCCAAATGCCTTTGGAATACTAAATCCAAAGCAAGAAAACTGTAATTATCCATTTAAAGAGTTATGTGGTTGTGGTATTGCTTACAAATTAATAATAGCTCATAATTCATTAGTAGAGAGTTCAATTGACACATCTATATTTTTAGATTTTGTAGCTCTTGCAACAATTTCAGATATGATGCCTTTAGTTGATGAAAATAGAATTATGGTATTTCATGGATTAAATGTTATGAATTCAAATCCACGAATAGGTTTGAGAAATTTTTTAAAGTCAATTAATGGCAAAATTGATGAATCGAAAATCTCGTTTAATATTGGGCCTAGAATAAATGCTGCTGGAAGAATGAAAACAGGAAAAATAATTGTGGATTTATTAATTGAAGAAGATATTAATAGAGCAAATGCTCTTTCAAATGATGTTGAAAATTTAAATCAAAACAGAAGAAGAATAGAAAAATCTGTTGTTGACGAAGCTTTGAGGCAAATTGATAATGATCGATATACAAATATTGTCTACGGAGAAGGATGGAGTCAAGGAGTTCTAGGAATTGTTGCATCAAGATTAATTGAAAGGTCCTATAAGCCAACTGTAGTATTAACAAAATCAAGTGATGAAATTTTAACTGGTTCCGTAAGATCTGTTAAAGATTATGATGTTTATAAATCATTATCAGATTGTCAAGACAACCTGATTCAATATGGAGGCCATAAGTATGCAGCTGGATTAAAATTAAAAAAATCAAATTTTGATATTTTTAAAAATCAATTTGAGTCCATTGTCAAAGATACTGTAGGTCATAAAATGTTTACTAGATCATTCAATTACGATCTCTTAATTGACTTTTCAAAATTAACTATTAAGAATATAAAAATTATTCAAAGGATGGCTCCTTTTGGACTAGGGAATAAACGCCCAGTTTTTAGAACTAACAATTGTTTAATAGATTCTGAATTGAAATATTTAGGAAAAGATCAACAAATTGTCAAATCAATTATTAAAGATAAATATGAGACAAAATTATCATTTATATGTTTTGAGAAGAAAAGCGATTTAGTTGGTCTTAAATCACCATTTGACATTCTTTACAATGTCAATCTAAATACCTTTTCAGGTCAAGAAACGGTTGAAATAATTATTAGAGAGTTATATATAAAAAAATAAACCCCACCAATGGCAGGGTTTATAAATAAGAATGAAATATAGTCTTTAGAAATTAATATTAAGTCCTAAATTCCATGTTGTCCCTTTTCCAAAGTATACATTGTTTTCAACATTAATACCATTCCAAGTTCTTCCACCATCGTTATGGAAATTAGTTTGTGATTGTGAAAGATATTCTTCATCAAACAGATTATTTACATTTAATCTAGCTCTTGCATCATAACCTAATAAATTAAACGAATAAGTAGCACCTAAGTCTGCAGTTCCCCATGACGGTAATTTGATAGAACCTCTATTATTCGCAGAATTAAATTCGCTATCAAGAGGACCAAACCTACCATGAAGATTATCATAGCTCATCATATCTAAATCAACTGATAGTTTAGATGTTAGTTTATAATCAAAACCTAAATATAAAACAGTTTGCGCTGCATCTCCAATTTTAACTCCATCTAAATAGAGTGTTCCAGTTGTTCCAGCAGGCTGGTTATTATCAATGAAGTAGGCATCTCCTTGGAAGTTTTTAGTATATTTCCAATCACCAAGTGAAAACATTCCTTTTACTCTGAGCCTGTTTGAAGGGTACCATGTCATTTCACCTTCAATACCCTGATGAGTTTGCTCTACACCGCTGTAGATAATCCTTACTCCCTGATCATCAATTGACGTACTTCTCCTAAGTGTCCTATCTCCCCATACAGTGTGATATGCATTAATAGTACCTTTGAAATTTGAAGATCTAAAACCATATCCAAGTTCGAATGAAGTAAATGATTCATTAAGAATTTCGTCAGCTTCTTCAAAATCATAGTCAGCATTTGGAAATACACCATCGAATGATGGAGGTCTCATGATTTGCCCCACATTGAAGAAAAAGTTTGAATTATCATTTGCTCTATAGTTAGCACCACCTTTAATATATCCTCCGTTTACAGTAACCACTCTACTTTTAGTTTCCGGTGCAGCAGTATAAAAACCTTCCCATTGATAGTCCTGACTTGATGTTCCAACTTGAAGTACAGCTGAGAATTTCTCACTACCTGTATATTCCATCAAACCGTTAAAACCTGTCCAATTAACATGACCTATATAGTACCTTTGAGACCCATTAGGATTATCCATACCTAAATTTTTAAATGGATTTGCTTCATATGTGTCAGTTATAACAGTTCCAATTCTATCACCATTTCCTGAGAAATTAAATCCGTTTATAGTGGAAATATATCCATCGAGTCCAAATAGAGTCTCAGGACCTCTTCTGTGGTATGCTTTATATGACCTCAAATCAATTCCAACTTCATATCTAAAATTATCTGAATCTATTTTAATTTTAGAAATTCCACCCAACCAGTTATGAGAATTTGTCGAGAACCTTCTTATAGTTGTATCAGCGCCCCACTTACTAGGAAGTCCATCAATTGTATTGTGATATCCGAGTTTCATTCCTGCAAAAGGACCACTGTCAGGGACATGTGCTCCAGCCATATTTTTCTGTACAGCCACTCCCCAATTTATAGTTGTATCAGGATTTCTCCATTCACCATGATCATCAAGATACTCAGCGTATGACTCTCTGAATGGACTAACACCATAAGAACCTCTTCCTCTTAAACCTGTTCCACCACCTCTTCCGGCAGAACCATATAAAGATGTTGCTAAAGTTACTCTGCTAGAAATTTCCCAATCCCAGTTAAATGTTGCTAACGGTTTATTGTAGTAATTTCTTAGTATTGAAAATTCTTCACCTTGATAGTCTCCATATAATGCATTAAATTTTCTATAATCGTCACCTTGAATTGGACCATAATCAAGATAATCTTGAAGTTGTGTTCCATAATATGCTTGATGATGCCACTGTCCAGCACCTATTAATGAGAAGTTAAATTCGTGATCACCACCTCTAGGTGTATAACCAACCGAAAAGGCATATGTTGTTCCCTCTCCTTGCATACCATTTCTCCAACCATCACCTTGCCAGAAACCAAGAAGAAAACTTGAAGACCAACCTAGTTCATTAACTCCTGTATTGTGGAATGCAGTGAACTTTTGATAACTATTATCACCAATTGACATTTTAATTCCTGAACCAGGATCTACCTCAGCAGCTCGAGTATTAACTGAAACAGTTCCACCCGCAGAAGGAACTGCAAGAGATGTTGAACCAAGACCTCTTTGAATCTGAACACTTGAAGTAAGATCAATCAACCCCATCCAGTTTGACCAATACACACGACCATTTTCCATGTCGTTCACTGGTTGACCATTAATTACATAAGCGGTATTGGTAAAACCAAAACCTCTAACATACATTTGACCATCACCATAACCTCCATTATCTTGATTTGTATAAACCCCTGGGGTTCTTTTTAACGTTTCAACAAACTCAAGATTTCCTGCTTTAAGATCAATTTCAGCACCTGAAACTGAACTAAATGCAATAGGAGTTATTCTGTCTCTAGCTACATCAACAACTTGAGAAGTCACAGTAACCTCAGTCAAAGCTATAGAGTCAAGAACAGACTCTTGAGCGGAAATTGTAAACGTAAAAAGAGAAAATACTATTAAGCTTAATTTTTTCATGAATAATTAATTTTTGTTTAGTACAAAAGTAAAATTATTCAGTCTTATTTATGTGAACTAAATATTAACAAAGGGTTGTGAATATGTCAACAAAAGTATTGAGTTATTTTTTTAGTTGGTCCATTGTTTTTCTTGTTGAACTGTCAAGATCCATATCCTTACCGGCCAAAATTTCTTTAGCTACTGATTTTCCTAGCTCAACACCCCATTGATCATAACTGAATAAATTTAAAATTGAACCAATTGTAAAAATTTTATTTTCATACATTGCTATTAGTGACCCAAGATTAAATGGGTCTAACTTGTTAATAACTATTGAGTTTGATGGTTTGTTACCATCTATATTTTTATGGATATTTTCACCTGAAGTTGATTTTCCTATCATCAGAGCATTTGTTTGAGCTAAAAAGTTGGAGTTTAAAATTTCATGTTGTTTAGAATCACCATATAATGATCTTTTAAATGCTATAAAGTCAGATGGGATAATTTTAGTTCCTTGATGCATTAATTGAAAAAAAGCATGTTGTGCATTAGTTCCTGTTGATCCCCATACTATCGAGCCAGTTTCGTAATTTACTTTTTCCCCATTTCTGTCAATGCTTTTACCATTACTTTCCATGCTTGCTTGTTGAAGATAATCGGGAAGCTTAGTTAAGAATTGACTGTAAGGGAGTACTGCTTCAGTCTCACACTTAAAAAAATTATTATACCAAATACTAATTAAAGCTAGAACTACTGGAATATTTTTTTCAAATGGAGAGCTCTTAAAATGAATATCCATTTCATTTGCACCTCTAAGAAAATCTTTAAAATTTTCTGAACCTATAACTATTGAAATAACAAGCCCAACAGAACCCCATAATGAAAATCTTCCACCAACCCATTCAGGTATTGAAAGGATATTTTCTGAGGAAACACCAAACTTTTTTGGAGCTTCAGTATTATTTGAAATAAATATAAAATGATCTTTTATAGAATCTTTACTTGCGTTATCAATAAACCATGCTCTAATTTTATTAGCATTTTCAAGTGTCTCAATAGTAGTAAAGGTTTTTGAAACTATTATGAAAATGGTAGTCTCTGGATTTATTTTTTCTATTAGCTTTGATGTGAAATCAGGATCTATATTTGAGATAAAATGTGGTTTAATTCCTTTGCTGTAATATGAGAGTGCTTCTGTGACCATCTCAGGGCCTAGATGTGACCCTCCAATTCCTATATTAACAATATCAGTAATTCTCTTGCCAGAATACCCTAATCTCTTTCCTGTATTTATTTCATCTGAAATGTTAATTATTTTATTTAAAGCTTTATTAACCTCATCGTTCTCCGATGACCTTAAAGCGGTGTGAAGAACAGCTCTACTTTCAGTTTCATTTATAATAGATCCATTAAAATATTTCTCAATATTATCTTTCAGATTAGTTTCTTCGCATAGGCTTGTTAAAAGCTTAAATGAATTATTGCTTAATCTATTTTTTGAAAAGTCAAGGTAAAAGTTATTCCAATTAATGGAAAACTCTTCGACTCTGTTATTTTCTTCTTTAAAAAAATCATTGATATGATAATTATTTTCTTTATTAAATTGCTGAAAAAGTTTTTTCCATGAAGATAGTTTCGTGGGATTTATCTTTGATAAAGCCATTATATAGAGGTTTTATTTTTAATTATTATAGAATCAATTTGTGATTTAATTAAAACAATATCATTAAAATATTTCTTTTTTAAGGACTCATTAATTGGCTTAGCTTCTGGCAGCTTTTGCTTAAATGGATCCACTTCACGTCCATCTTTCCAGAATCTATAGCATACATGGGGACCTGAGGTATACCCTGTTACTCCTACAAAACCTATTACGTCACCTTGTTCAACAAATTGACCTACTTTTACATTAGCTTTTTGCATGTGCAGATATTGAGTTGTATATGTGTTGTTATGTTTAACTTTTACATATCTCCCATTTGCTCTTGTATAGCTTACCTCTGTCACTGTTCCGTTTGCAGTTGATAATATCGGCGTACCAATTGGTGCTGCAAAATCTGTGCCTCTATGTGGCCTTATTCGATTGTTATAAAGCGCAATTCTTCTCCTAAGATTATATCTCGATGAAATTCTACCAAATTTTATTGGGGATTGTAAAAAAGCCCTTCTAAGATTCTTACCATCTTGATCGAGATAATCAACAATACCTTTTATAGAATCAGTCTCATACTCGAATGCATACCTTTCAGTTCCTTTATGTAAAAAATATGCTGCTTTAACTTTTGTGATTTCAACAGGTATAGTGTCATCTACGTAGGCTTGTGTGTAGATAACTTTAAATTTGTCACCTTTGTCTAGTCTAAAAAAATCAATTGTCCAAGCATAGATATCGGATAAATAATATGTTAATAAAGGGTCTTTACCTTGCTCTTCAAGTGTTAGGTATAGTGAGTTTTCAATATTACCTGATGCAGATAAATCTTTGTATGTTCTTTCCTTTTTAAAAGTTTTTCCATAAATGCTATCCTTGAGTTGAATCATAGAATATCCCTCAATTGTTGGATGATAGACAAATGCTTTTAAGCTGGGTATTGAATCATTTGTGAATATTAGTGTATATGGTTTTCCACGTTGTAGTATCTTAAAGTTAACATCATTTTTGGTCTTTTCTAAAGCTTTATATATTTCAGGATAATCAATACCTTGGGCTTCAATTATATCTCCGAAAGTATCACCTCTTCCAACTTTTTTTTCTTCAAAAATATGTTTTGACTCTTCATACCCATATCTATAAATAATTGGTTCTTCCTCATCTAAAATAACTGAGGCAAGATCAGATCCACATGAACTAAATAAGTTGATAATTAGAAATAAAAATGAGAAAAAATAATATTTAATATTCACCATTAACTTTTTTGTTTAATTAAAATAGGACTCACAATGCCTGAATAGCTATTCAAGTCAGCTTTAATAGAACCTACTAATAAATCTGCTTGAACTCTAATGGGAATTTTATTTGCATCATTTGTAAGCCAAATTGTTATGCTCCCCTCACCTTTAAAAATTCTACTTCTATTTGTGGCAGGCATAAGTTTTAAGCACTCTATTTTACCATATTTAGTTCTTATAACCTCTTTACCTAAATATTTGAGAGCCAACTCTCTATTTTTTGAATCGTAGAACATATTGATAGTAAAAAAATCTCCTTCGTTTATATCATCTTCAGAGAAATTTTTTCTTAAGTAATAAAGTGAAGATATAAGATCTTGAACATTATCCTTTGTAGAAATGACATCAGTAGTCCCTCTTTTAATATTTTTTACAGTAGCTTCTTTTTTTTCTGAGTTAAAACTAACTTCCAAATTTTTTGTATATCCCCCTTCGTAAATATTTCTTTTGAAAAGCTTTGGTTGTACTTTTTTTGATTCAAAATAGCTACTGTAATAATCCTCAACTTTGAAAAAAAGCCTAGCTAGACCAATTGTTTTTCCATACCCAGATGCGAGCAAAACATCTTCCCCATCAACCTTTTCATTTGAAAGGGTTAGAGAGGCATAACTAGCATTGAAAATTCCATAATGGACTCTGTATTCAAGATTTTCCCCAGCTTGAAATGGATCAAAATCAGCAGAGGATGTTTGACTGAAAATTAGATTAATACTAAAGAATATCGCCTTGAGATATATAAGAATAATTTTCATTTTTCACTTACAAAATTAATCAAAATTAATTTCTTAATTGATTAAAAACCGAACTACCTCTTGCCTTACCAAGAAAATTAATTAGTTCTTCTTCGTCGAGTTCTTTTAGTCTAATAAAAGATTTATATTTTTTTAATAATTTCTCTTTTAGAATAGGACCAATTCCAATTAAATCATCTATACCTGATTTAAGTGCATCTTTACTTCTTATGTCTCTGTGGAAATTAATAGCAAATCTATGTGCTTCATTCCTCAATTGCTGGATTAATTTTAAGGTTTCTGATTTTTTATCAATGTACAGAGGAAGCTTGTCATTTGGCTTAAATATTTCTTCAAGTTTTTTAGCTATACCTATTATAGCTACTTTTTTTTCTAACTTGAGTTTCTTTATACTTTTTAGGCCTGCAGAAAGCTGCCCTTTTCCTCCATCTACTATAATAAGATTAGGTAATGGTTTATTCTCTTTTAAAAGCCTTGACAATCTTCTAGATATAACTTGTTCCATAGATGCAAAGTCATCGGGCCCCTCAATATTCTTAATTTTAAAATGTCTGTAATCTTTCTTGGACGGTTTACCATTTTTAAACACCACGCAGGAGGCAACAGGATTTGTACCCATTAAATTTGAATTGTCAAAACATTCAATTTGAAGAGGTTGATTTTTTAACTGTAAATCTCTCTTTGCTTGTTCCATAATCCTAATTCCATGGGCCTCAGGATCAACAATTTTTATTTGCTTTAACTTATCAATTCTGTAAAATTTTGCATTTCTTTCAGAAAGCTCGATCAACTTCTTTTTATCACCTGATTTAGGAACTGAAATTTTAAGTGTTTTAGGAAGACTTACTTTAAATGGGACAACTACTTCTTTACTTTGAGAATGAAACCTTTGTTTAAGTTCAACAACAGCTAATCTTAAAATTTCCTCATCAGCTTCTTCAAGCCTTTTCTTTATTTCAAGTGTAAATGATCTGATAACTGCACCATAAGATATTTGTAAATAATTTACATATGCATGGGTTTGATCAGTTACCAATGCAAAAACATCGATATCACTAATCTTGGAATTAACAATTGTTGATTTTGCTTGATAATTATATAGAATATCGAGCTTATCTTTAACCTCCTGTGCCTCTTCATATTTTAGATTCTCGGAAAAAGCATCCATTTTATTCTTTAACTCATCAATTGATTTTTTAAAATGACCTTTAATCAAATGTCTTATTGATTTTATATTTTCAGAAAACTTAATTTTTATTGTATCCTCTGTCTCCTTCTTAATCATGTGGTTAAGTTCATGATTTAAGAAAGGATAAATATCTTTTATGAGTTTAATTAAAAAACGAGCGCTATATACATTTGTGAATGGTCCGTAATACTCTCCTCTTCTTCTCTCAACTTTTCTAGTATAAAAAATATCAGGAATAGGATCTTTTACTATACATATCCATGGATATGACTTATCATCTTTTAGCAGTATATTATACTTAGGCTGGTATTTCTTTATTAAATTATTTTCAAGTAAGAGAGCATCCATTTCTGTATCAACAACAATCTTCTCAATTTTTTTTATGCTCTTGACTAAAAGCCTAGTTTTTTTACTTTCATGACTCTTGGTAAAATATGAGCTTACTCTTTTTTTTAAATTTTTTGCTTTCCCTATATAGATTATTTTTTCATCGTCATAAAACTGATATACACCAGGCAACTCTGGAAGTGATTTTGATTGAATATGAAGATCAGATTTTTCCATCCAAACAAAATTAAAGCTATTTTTATTTTATATTAATATAGATGATAAATAACAATAAAAAGTTTTTACGAAAAGCTTTCAAAGAAAGAAGATCTAAAATTAATTTGAGTCATTATAAGTATTTATGTAAGTGTATCTATAATAACTTAATTATGCTTGAAATCTGGGATAAAGATTTTTTCCATATTTATCTATCCAATGATTCTAAAAAAGAGGTTAGCACAGATAGTATTGTGAGCTTATTGATGAAAAAAAATAAAAAAGTGATAGTTCCAAAAATTTGTCATGATCAATTAATACATTTTGAAATAGATTTAAACACAGAATTCATGATTAATAAACTTGGAATTAGAGAACCTTTAATTGATGTAGAGTTTGATAAATCACTAATTGAAATAATAATAGTTCCACTATTAGTTTTTGATAGAAAAGGCCATAGAGTTGGATATGGTGGAGGATATTATGATAAGTTTATGGGCGATGCTCCAAAAAATGTGGTTAAAATAGGACTTTCTTTATTTGAACCTGTCAATGAAATAATCGATATTAATCAAAATGATATTGAGCTTAATTTTGTTGTAACCCCAAGTAAAACATATAGCTTTAATTAAAAAGAAACCTTTTTATTAAAGATTAACAAAAGAATTATACCTGTGCTGATATAGGAATCAGCAAAATTAAATACATACTCAAAGAAGGTATATTCTTTCCCACCAAAATACGGCAACCAATTTGGCCATACCCATGTTGCTAGTGGAAATTGAATCATATCAACTACGCTTCCATAAAATAATGAGGAATAACCAACCTCTGGAAATAATGTAGCAACTTGACCAAAACTAGATGAAAATATTACACCATAAAAAACGGAGTCTATAAGATTTCCAACGGCACCTGCTAATATTAGGCAAAAACAGAATATTAATAATTGTGAACCTTTGTTTTTTATAATACTTTTTAGGTAAAATCCAATTCCTACACAAAGAATGATTCTAACAAAGGTTAAAATTAATTTTGCAGAATCTTCATCTAAAAAAGGTAACCTAGCACCCATTGCCATGCCCTTATTTTCTATAAATAAAAGTTTGAAAAATCCCAAGTCTATAATTGGCATCTCACCGTATGCTGTAATAGGATAATTAAGCTTAATATAAAACTTTACAAACTGATCTAAAAAAACCAATATAAAGATTAATATTATGGACTTTTTAGCATCAATATTTTTTAGCAGGGAGATCAAGAAACAGAACTTAACTTTGAATATTCTTTGCCTCAATACTTAATGTTGCATGAGGAACGATTTTAAGTCTTTTTTTATTGATAAGCTTTCCAGTAACCCTACATACTCCGTATGTTTTATTTTCAATTCTTATCAAGGCATTCTTTAAATCTCTGATAAATTTCTCTTGTCTTAGGGCTAGTTGAGTATTAGCTTCTTTAGACATAGTTTCAGAACCCTCTTCAAAAGATTTAAATGTTGGCGATGTATCATCAGTCCCATTGTTACTGTCATTCATATATGCACTTTTTAGAAGATCTAAATCTGTCTTTGCTTTTTCAATTTTTTCATTGATAATTTTTCTAAAGCTTTCTAATTCTTTATCAGTATACCTGTTCTTTATCTTTTTGCTCATTCTAAACTTTATTTATGGTTATAACTGTTTTTATATCATCAAACTCAATTTTTTCTCCTTCATTTAAATTTTCGCTAAAATATAATTTTATTGCTAGAGTTTCACCCTTTAAGTAATCTAAATTAGAATTTAATGCTTCTTCAAGTTTTTTGTTATTTTTTATATTAATCTCAATTTTATCAGTTACATCATAGCCTTGATTCTTTCTTATGTTTTGAACTCTATTGACTATTTCTCTTGTAATACCCTCATTTACAAGCTCTTCATCAAGATTTAAATCAAGAGCTATGGTTTGACTACCATCAGTTGCTACAGAAAGACCTTCAATATCCTTATAGTTTATCTCAACATCATCAGCAGAAATAATTACGTTAGTGTTTTCAACTGATAGATTGATACTCCCATCAATTTCCAGTTTTTCAATTTCATTATTTGAGAGTTCTTTGATTTCTTTTGCAACAGCATTAATAATTTTTCCATATTTAGGACCAAGCAGTTTAAAGTTAGGTTTAAGCTCTTTAACAAGGAGTGAGTCTTTTTTATCGAGAAATTCAATTGACTTTACATTTATTTCAGATAGTATTTGAGATTTTGCATTTTCAATATCTTCTTTTTCATTATCTGTTTTAACTGGAATAATTATCTTATTCAGTGGCTGTCTAACTTTAATTTTTTCTTTTTTTCTAATTGAAAGCGCCAAAGAGCAAATATTTCTTACTTGATTAATTTTTTCCTCAAGCTTTTTATCAATTAACTCTGAAACTATATCTGGAAAACTTGATAAGTGAACAGACTCAGAAGCTTCTTTTTTGGAAATTATATTTAAAGATTGGAATATATATTCAGAATAAAAAGGTGCTATAGGTGATATGAGTTTACTAATTTTCATTAAACATTCATGTAGCGTCTGATATGCAGAAATCTTATCTTCATTATATTCTCCTTTCCAGAATCTCCTCCTAGATAATCTTACATACCAATTGCTAAGTTTCTCCTGAACAAAATCATTTATATCACGAGCAGCAGGCGTTAAATCATAATTATCAAGATTATAATCTACTTTTTTAGCCAATGAATTTATCTCTGAGATAATCCATCTATCAAGCTCAGGTCTTTTGACAACATCTATTTTATCTTCATCATATTTGAAGTTATCAATGTTGGCATATAAACTGAAAAAACTATATACGTTTTGAAGAGTACCAAAGAATTTTCTTTTAACTTCAGCAACACCCTCTATATCAAATTTTAAATTATCCCATGGGTTTGAATTAGAAATCATGTACCACCTTACGGCATCAGCACTATATTCATTTATCATTTCAAATGGATCAATAGCATTTCCTAATCTTTTAGACATTTTTTGCCCATTCTTGTCTAATACAAGTCCATTAGAAACAACATTTTTATATGAAATGGAGTTAAAGGATAGACATGAGATAGCATGAAGAGTATAGAACCAACCTCTTGTTTGATCAACACCTTCTGCTATGAAGTCAGCTGGGAAATTAATTTGTTTATCAATTAGGTCTTTATTCTCAAACGGATAGTGAATTTGAGCATAAGGCATTGAGCCTGATTCAAACCAAACATCAATTATATCTTTCTCTCTTTTCATTGGTAAACCGTTACTTGATGATAAAATAATTTGATCAACAATGTCTTTGTGTAAGTCTATATTATCATAATTCTCATCAGACATATTCTCTATCACAAAACTTGAGAATGGGTTAGATTTCATATTCCCATCTTTGATTGATATATTTATTTCATTTATAAGCTCTTCAACAGATCCTATAATTTTGTATTCCGAACTATCTTCATTAGCCCAAATAGGAAGTGGAACTCCCCAAAACCTTGATCTTGAAAGGTTCCAATCATTTGCAGATTTTAACCAGTTTCCAAATCTTCCCTCACCAGTTGAATTGGGCTTCCAATTAATTTCTTTATTGAGATTAAACATTCTTTCAGACAAGTCACTAACTTTAATAAACCATGATTCCATAGGGTAATATAAAATAGGCTTATCTGTTCTCCAGCAATGAGGATAAGAGTGAGAGTATTTTTCAACCCTAAAAGCTAGATTCTTTTCTTTAAGTTTAATAGCGATTTCAACATCTATCGATTTTTCAGGTATCTTATCTTCTTCATAGTATTCATTTTTTACATATTTTCCGCTTATCATACCAATATCATCAATAAATTTACCTTTTAAATCAACTAGAGGAACCTTATTGCCATTTTTATCAGGAACTAGAAGAGGCGGAACCTCAGGTTTTGCAGATTTTGCTGCCTTATAATCATCTGCACCAAATGTTGGAGCCGTATGAACAATTCCAGTTCCGTCATCAGTTGTTACAAAATCCCCTAAAATCACTCTAAATGCATTTTCTGGATTGTCAATTGGTAAAGGAGCTTCATCCCAAATTCTTTCATATCTAAGATTTTCAAACTCAAAACCTTTAAATGAGTTGACAACATAGTATGGAATTTTTGCATCAGATTCTTTGAATAAACTTAGCTTACTTTCTTCTTTAACAATAAAAAAGTTTTTAGTAAAAACTTTTTCAATAAGAGAGGTTGCAAGAACCACGGTTATTTTTTCTCTTGTATACTGGTTGAATGTTTTTACAAATGAATATTCAATTTTAGCACCTAAAGTCAAAGCCGTGTTAGAGGGAAGAGTCCATGGGGTTGTAGTCCATGCTAAGAAATAAAAGGGGAACATTCCATTGAATTTATCGGTTTTATTGTCGTTGATACATTTAAATTGAGCAATTACTGAGGTATCACTAATTTCCCTGTAGGCACCAGGCTGATTTAGTTCATGAGAGCTTAAGCCTGAGCCTGCAGCTGGTGAATAAGGTTGAACAGTATATCCTTTGTAAAGAAGATTTTTTTCAAATATGTTTTTAATTAACCACCAGACAGTTTCCATGTATTTAGGCTTATAAGTGATGTAAGGGTCTGACAAGTCAATCCAATATCCCATACTTTCAGTTAACACCTCCCACTCTGAGGTATATTTCATAACTGCTTTTTTACAAGCGCTGTTGTATTCAGAAATACTAATTTTATCTCCAATATCATCCTTTGAAATTCCTAATTCTTTTTCTACTCCTAACTCTACTGGTAATCCATGAGTATCCCAACCAGCTTTTCTTTTAACATTATAACCCTTTAATGTTTTATATCTACAAAATGCATCTTTTATAGTTCTTGCCATCACATGGTGAATACCTGGCTTACCATTTGCAGAAGGAGGTCCTTCATAAAAGATAAAATCTGGACTGTTTTCTCTACTACAGGATTTAGCGAAGACATCATTCTTTATCCAAAAATCTTGAATTTCTGAAGCGATTGTTGAAAGTGAAAAGTTTTTTGATTCTCTAAATCCCATTATGGATATTTAAAGGCGAAATTAATGATTTTAGATCAAATAAAAGTTAATCTAATAGGTTATAATTTAAAGTTAAGACCAATTTGAAAAGATCTTCCAGGAGCTGAAATTCCTGATGCAAAAGTTCTATAATGAGTATCAAAGAGATTTGTTAGTCCAATCCTAAAAATAATATCAGATGAAATATTTTTACTAGCATAAATTGATAGATCAGACCATTTTGGTGTACCTAAGTAAACTAAACTTTCGTTTTCAAAAATGAAGGGAGTTTCATCAAGACCGTCTTCCCCTCCAAAGCTATATTCATCAGCATTTTTTGCTTCACTAAATTTAAACATTGCTTTTACATTTATATCATTTTTTGAATATGTCATTGCAAGTGAGCCAAATAAGGGAGATATGGAAGGAAGGGGACCATAATTATCATTATCATCTCCTTTTGTATATGTCAAACTATAATTAAATTTTAGATTATCATAAACCTCAGAGAATCCATCGATAGAGAACCCATGTATAAATCTATTACCAAGATTTTTATTTGAAATTGTAGTTACCTCTTCACCATTGTAAATAATTGTGGATAAATCAGGTGTAGTTATATCTGAGAAAACTGTATAATTATCTCTACCTATATGTCTCGAAATAATTGTGCTGAATCCTCTTAATGAAATGAAATTACTATTATCAAGAGATCTAAAATCAATTCCAAGATCTAAATTATATGCGTATTCTGGTTTTAAAAAAGTATTAGGGACTACCAGTAACCCATTATTTTCTCTAATTTTCCCAATATCATCTATGTTTGGGTTTCTAAACCCACTTGATAGAACAGTATTAATTTGAACTTTTTTACTTGGTCTTAACTTTATTGAAATTGTGGTTGTTAAAGCTTCTGAGTTTAAATCAATTTTAGAAAGTTGAGGATTCACTGAAATTATATCATTCCAACTAGCTTTAATACCGGTAAAAGTTAATCTTGTCCCAACATTAAATGTAAAAAACTCACTCATATTCCATGACCAATTTATGTATGTAGCAAAACTTGAGTATGAGCTTCCGTTACTTGGGTATCTTGTTGGTATTGCAATTTTTTGCCCTAGTCCTATTACACTGTTGCCTGATATTTCAAGCATTCTATCATATGCTCTTGAATCATTGTAATTGTAAGTGGATTCTAGCCCATATGATATTGAGTGACCACCTTCAAAAAAAGTATCAAAATCCCCATTAATACTAAAAACTTTAAGGTCTTCAATTTGATGCGACCTATTCAAAGTATTAAATTTTCTTTTAATTCTACTTTCGTTAATTTTTTGAAATCCAAGTGTAATAATACCTTTTTTCATAAACTTTCTTTCTGGGAAAATCTTTAGACTAGGCGAGATTAAAAGTCTTTTTTGAGGACCGTAATACCACTCAGCAAATTTTAAGGAATTACCCTTTGGGATACTTAATTGATCGTAGCGATCGATATCGCTTGATTCAGAAAACTGAATATTAACATTTAATAAGTTGGTTTCACCAACCTTAAATAAAAATTTTTGAAATAGATCCACCTGACTATATTCTGTGTTTCTCTGTATGTTTTCATCTTCATTAACGGATGGCTCAGTATAATAACTATATCTGGAGTTCCTTGAAAATAAGGGAGATAAACCCCAATTTTCATACCCATGGTTTCTATTTTCTCCCATTCTAATATCTCCGTATTTAGAAATAGTTAAAGACGTAATGCTCCCCCAATTTTCTTTACTATAGTTAGTAATAAAGTTATTAGAGATAGATTGATTTGCAGATGAGTAATTCGTAGTAAAACCTGACTTAATTTTTTGTGAAGATTTCAAAACGGGGTCTTTAGTATAATAGTGAATAACACCTCCCATAGCATCAGATCCATAGCCTACAGAGGATGAACCAAAAATTACCTCTGCTCTTTCAATATTATTAGGATCAATTGTTATTGAATTTTGCAAATGTCCTGATCTGTAAATAGCATTATTCATTCTTACACCATCTACAACAATTAATACTCTGTTTGCTTCAAAACCTCTAATTATTGGGCTCCCACCTCCACCTTGACTTTTTTGAATTCTAACACCAGGGCTAAGTTCAAGTAGTTCAGCACCGGACGAGGGAGAAGTTAAAAAAACATCCTCAGATTTAATCACAGAAACCTTTTCGGCAACCTGGTTTACATTAGACTCTGATCTTGCGACAGATAATATTACTTCGTCTAGTGCTTGACTTTCCTCTTTAAGAAATACTATATCTCCATCAACTATACTCTCCTTAATTCTTTCTAATAATGCATAACCAAGAAGTTGGAAAAATATTTTTTCATTATCTGAAAAAATATCTAAATCAACAAATCCATTTGTGTTTGTAATTATTGACTTTGATTTGTCTTCATTATAGATGACTACATCAGGGAGATTCTCATTAGTAGTTTCATCTTGTACAGAAATTTGTTGGCTATATGATTGACTTAGAATTAAAAAAAACAAAATTCTAAGACTTATTGGATTTGACAATTTATTTAAAAACTTCTGCAAATACATTAATTGATTTAGGTGTTTTGAACATTTGTAAATGTAGAGAATAATAGTTAATTATCTTTTTTAATATTCTTGTTCTAGATTCTCTACTTATACTTATTGTATTTAAATCCTCAAATTTCATGCCCAATAATTTTTTAAATAATTTTAGATCCTCTCCATTAATATTTCCGCCTAATGGTTTGATTTTAGATGTTGTACCAGACTCAAGACAGAGATAAGGATCATTTTCGCTAATTATGTTTGGGTGAAAACCAATATATTTTGAAAGTTCTATCAAAAATTTAATATGATAATTATTACATTCTATTACATTGTCATACCATATGAGGCTGTTCAATAAAAAATCAAATAAATCTTGATTGACTTCTAATTCTTCTCTAAATACGTTATTTAAAATTTCTGAAAGAAAAACAATTACAGAACTTTTCTGAACATCTGAATGGATTGTGTTAAATAGAACCTCAGATTTTACTTCTTTAATAAACCCTAAGTTTTTCTTTTCATTAAATGAATAATGAATGTTAATTAAATTAAGTGGAAAAAAATGTGCCTTACTAAATCTTGATTTTTTTGAACCGTACAATCCTTTTACTAAAAAAGATCTATAACCTATTTCTTCAAGGTAACATGAAACTATTAAACTAGTTTCACCTTGTTTTATTGACTTAATTACAAGTGCTCTGGAATTTGACATTTAAACTAGACTACACCTTGTGCTAGCATTGCATCGGCTACTTTTACAAAGCCAGCAATATTTGCCCCTTTGACATAATTTATATAATCTTTATCAGCACCATATTTAAGACATGAGGAGTGAATATCGGACATAATTTCTTTAAGTTTACCATCTACAACCTCTCTTGACCAAGTATATTTAAGTGAGTTTTGAGCCATCTCTAATCCAGAAACAGCGACTCCACCAGCATTGGAGGCTTTGCCCGGCGCATATTGAATTTTATTTTTAATTAATAATTTTATAGCATCTGATGTACAAGGCATATTAGCTCCTTCACCAATAGTTTTACAGCCATTTTTGAGTAATTCTTTTGCATCAGTAAGATTAAGCTCATTTTCTGTAGCACATGGGATAGCAATATCACATTTTACAGACCAAGGTTTTTTATCGGAGTGAAACTCTGCTTTGGAATATTTTTTAACATATTCAGAGATCCTTTCACGTTTGTCGTTTTTTAACTCCATGATATACTCTAACTTCTCTTTATTGATTCCATCCTCATCATAAATATATCCAGATGAGTCAGAAAGAGTTAAAACTTTAGCTCCCATATCAACACACTTTTCTGTAGCATACTGAGCAACATTTCCAGAACCAGAGATTACAACAGACTTATTTTTTAGACCATCACCATTATTCTTTAACATTTCATCAATAAAATAAACTACACCATATCCAGTAGCTTCAGGTCTTATTAGAGATCCTCCCCATGAAACTCCTTTACCTGTCAGAACTCCAGAAAATTCATTTTTTAATCTTTTATATTGTCCAAAAAGATAACCAATCTCTCTACCGCCAACGCCTATGTCTCCTGCAGGTATATCTTTATTAGGACCAATATGCCTAAATAATTCTGTCATAAAGCTTTGACAAAAACGCATAACTTCAGTATCAGATTTTCCTTTTGGATCAAAGTCTGATCCACCTTTTCCACCACCCATAGGAAGAGTAGTTAGAGCATTTTTAAAAACTTGTTCAAAAGCAAGAAATTTTAGGATACTCATGTTTACAGAAGGGTGGAATCTTAATCCACCTTTATATGGTCCTATTGCAGAGTTCATTTCAATTCTGAAACCCCTGTTTACTTGAATTTCTTCATTATCATCAATCCATGCAACCCTAAACGAGACAACTCTTTCTGGTTCTACCATTCTTAACAGAATGTTCTGACCATAGTAGATATCTTTTGTAACAATATATGGGATAACAGTCTCAGCAACCTCAGTAACTGCCTGCATAAATTCAGGCTCATTTTGGTTTTTTTTATTTACTTCTGACAAAAATTGTTTGATAATTTTTTCCATTTCAACTTCTTGTCTTTAACAAAGGTAGCACAAAAAAAGAAAGACCTCCAAAAATTAGAGTTATAATAGCTTGACAAGACCATGCAACCCAACCATATGTTAGTCCTATTTCAGTGTTTATTCCAAAATTTGATAGAAATAAGGCTATTGCTAAAGGATAGACACCTAAGCCATGGTTTGATAAAGAAATACTAAATACTCCAACAACAAAAGCAGGGAAAATAAGGTTATTATCAATAATATTAAGTTCTGTAACTGAAAACTTAATAACAAAAAAAGCTATAATGTAACATGTCCATATTAGTAAAGAGAGAAAGACAAATGTTAAGAGTCTTCCCTTAAGTTTAGTCAGTGACAAAAATCCTTCAATTACACTTTTAAAAAATAGTTTTATACTTTCAATTTTTATAATTAATAGAAATAAAATAGCTGCTAGTATGATTACTGAGAAAAAAATAAGCCAAAAATTATCATCAATAAAATTTAAAAAATTGTCTTCAAAAAAAGATTCAAGTATAATTTCATATTGAAGTACCCAAACCAAAAAAAGTATTGTTATTGAAATAGACATATCAATAACTCTTTCAGCAGCAATTGTTCCAAAAGTTTTTCCGATGGGTATTTTATTATATTCACTTAGAACAGTTGCCCTTAAAATTTCTCCTGATCTTGGAATAGCCATATTAGATGTGTAGCACATAAACACACTTGCAATACTATTAATCCTTCCAGAATTATATCCAATAGCTTTTGATAGAAGCTGCCATCTCAACCCTCTAACTATATCAGCAGATGCTCCGAGAAGCATAGCTACAATCAAATATTCTATTTTAGCAGATTTTATGTAATCTAAGATTAAAAGCCTTTCCTCTTTACTTGTAATTTCAAAAGTTGCATATATAAAAAATACGCCTAGTATTATTGGGACTAATATTCTCAGCTTTTTTTTCAAAGTCTTAAATTTTTATATTATCTATAAGCCTAATCTTACCAACTTTACATGCTATAAATGCTCTAATTTCTTTCTCCTCTTCTAGAAACCCTGAAAGCTCAGAGATATCAAGTATCTCAAAATACTCTAAATTAAAATTCTCGATCATTAGGGCATCCTTTATTATATTAAATTTTGTTTCCTCTTTAGTTGAGCTTTTATAAAGTTTTTTGGCTTTTTTTAGTAATCTAATAACATTACCTGCAATAGTTCTTTCCGAGCTGTTAAGTAATTTGTTTCTTGAGCTCATAGCAAGGCCATCATCTTCTCGAATTGTTTCACATCCAACAATACTAACTTTTAGTTCTTGCTTTTTTACTAATGTTTTAATTAAAATTAGCTGCTGAAAATCTTTTTCGCCAAAATATGCATTAGAGGGATTAAACATCCTTAAAAGTTTTTCAACAACAGTTGCAACACCATCAAAATGACCAGGTCTAACTTTACCTTCCATTATTTTTGTGAAATGACCAAAATTATATTTTTTCTTCTTTTTGTCTTTTTCATATATATCATTATCATCAGGAACGTAAACTATAATATCACTTATAGCCTCTAATCTTTGAAGATCGTTTTTAATGTCACGCGGGTACTTTTTTAAGTCATTAACATTATTAAATTGCAATGGATTAACATAAATTGAAACAATTACTTTTTCATTTTCACTTATGGCTTTCCTTATCAAAGACAAATGTCCTTCATGAAGAGACCCCATTGTTGGAACCAGACCAACTGAATCTACTTTATTAACTAATTTAATAATGTCTTTATGGGAAGAGTAAGCTCTCAATTCTGAGAAATTAATTGTCTTAAAGATAATGTTTTTATATTCTTACTCATAATTTTCGTAATTTTGCCAAGCTATAGCCAAAGTTTAGATTTTGAAATTATTGAAAGACAAAAAAATATTAGTCATTTCATCAGAGGTTGTTCCTTATTTACCTCAAACAGAAAAATCTGTTAATTCATTTACAGTATCAAAAAAAATTAATGACTACGGGGGTATGACTAGAATTTTCATGCCTAAGTATGGCATTATCAACGAAAGGAGACATCAACTTCATGAGGTAATTAGGCTATCGGGAATGAATATGATTATTAATGATTTGTATATGCCTTTAATTATTAAAGTTGCATCTATACCTAAAGAGAGAATGCAGGTTTATTTTATTGATAATGAAGATTATTTTAAAAGGAAGGACTTACTTCTAGATAAAGATGATAAACTCTTAAAAGATAATGATGAACGAATGATATTTTTCACTAAAGGTGTTATTGAGACTGTAAAAAAACTCAATTGGATGCCTGACATAATTCATCTACATGGATGGTTTACATCTTTGTTTCCATTGTATTTTAAAACCCTTTTCTCAGATGACCCTGTTTTTGATAATAGTAAAATAGTTTCATCTATTTACAATAAATCTTTTGAAGGAAGTTTATCTAAAAAAACTATAGAAAAAATTCAATTTGATGGCATTGAAGAGGATATTAGTCATATATCCTCTCCTGACTTTAATTCTCTGACAGATTTAATGATTAAATACTCTGATTCAGTTATTATTTCATCAGATAAGATTGATAAATCAACACTTAACTCAATTAAACTACATTCAAAGGATTCTTTAAGTTTTAAGGATTCATCAAATGATGAGAAATTAATGGAATTCCTATTAAAAAACATAGATTAAATGGATAAAAAGGTTTTATTAAAAATTTATTTAATTTCATTTTCTTTTCTATTAATTTTTTCTTGTAACAAAGATTATTATTCTGTTGGAATAGAAATTTTTGAGCAACAGTTTGTTGATTTGAAGACTAAAACTTTTCCTGTATATTCATATCAGCAGTCACTAGATAAGGTTCAAACAAATAATATTTCGAGTGTTCAATTAGGTACATTCAGTGATGATTTTTTTGGCAGAACAAATTCTAGTTTTGTATCTCAGCTTGATGTATTTTCCTTGCAAACTTTTGGTGACTTTAATCAAGATCAAGAAAATGAAGGTAGTCTCACAGATATAAGAGTTATCAATGAAGAAGAACAGTTGACTGGGGTTTATCTTGATCTTCCATTTTTTAATAACACTAACGATACGGATGGTGACGGGGTCATTGATATATATGATTCTGATCCAACAAACCCAGAGAGTGATTCTGATAATGATGGTCTCACTGATATTATAGAATCAAGGGCTGGCCTAGACCCATTAAGTAGTGATTCTGATAATGATGGAATCTCTGATCCTGATGATGATGATAATTCTAATTATAATAGTGAAAGTCAAGTGTATGAAATAGACTCTGTCTTTGGTAATAGAAATGCTAGTTTTGATTTAAAGGTTTATCAGCTTACTTATTACTTAAGCACATTGGATCCTAATAACAATTTTGAATCAACAAAGGAATATTTTTCAAATGATAATTTTTATGAAAAAGGATTTTATGGAAAGATTCTCCATGATGACACCGTAACCCTAAACTTTGACGAAATTCCAGTTTTATATACTGAAGATGACCCTACAACTGATCCTGATGAGTTAACCCAAGTAAATTATTTTGAAACACCAAGAATTAGAATTCCTCTAGACATCTTATTTTTCCAACGTTATATAATGAATCTTGAGGGTTCAGATAAACTTATAAATCAGGCCAACTTTAATAATTATTTTAATGGAATAATTGTTAAAGCAGAAAACTTTTCAGATGATCTATATATGTCTCTTGATATTTCTAATGCTAAAGTAGTCCTTGAGTATGATTATAATTTTTATAACACTAATGGAACAGATGATGTGTCTGATGATTTAATCGAGAGAAAGAAAAAAGTAAATTCTATTCCTTTAGGTGGCGTAACATATAATTTGTATGAGCATACAGGGTTTAATCAAATTATTAATGAAGAAGTTGAAGCTTCTAACGATAATATTCATTCCGAGAAAATTTATTTAAATGGAACAAAGTTTGTTTCTAAACTGAAACTATTTTCTGATGACAATTCTATATCATCAGATCTTCGGGAGTTTAAAGCAAGAGATGTTTTAATTAATGAGGCAAATTTAGTATTGCATCTCGATAACAATATACATGAATCAAATTACGAGTTTTTACCTAAAAGACTCTACGTATACTCATATAAGGATGGTCTGCCTATAGAGGATTACAATAAAGATTTTTCAATTAATTTTAGTGCTACAGCTGTAAATGCTAATAAGTTTCTTTTTGGGGGTATTCTCCAATATGATTCAAATAATTTACCAACCAGCTATAAATTTAATATTACGAATCATATTTCAAATATTGTTAGATATGATTCATTAAATGTAGATTTGGGTTTAACAACCACTTCAAATATTGAAGATATATCTCTTAAAAATGGATATTTTGGTAATCAAGAGAGAGTTTATCTGCCTTCCCCATCAATAACATTACCATTTCCAGCTGCCATAATTGGATCTAATCCTAATCAAGCTGACATCTCAAAGAAGCTCAAATTAGAGGTTATATATACAGAGTATTAGAAATATTAATAGATTATTTATTTTTAATAGATAAAAATTATATAATATCTATTAATTCTAGAATTTCGTTAAAATTTTATATATGAATTAATATAATATAAGAAAAAATTATATATAATTAATTATGATAAGATTAAACTATTATCTGGCTTTAAGCTTCTCTATTAGCGTGGGAACAACTTCAAATGCATCACCAACAACACCATAATCTGCAGCTTTAAAAAATGGTGCTTCAGGATCATTATTAATAACAACTTTTACTTTTGAGGAGTTTATTCCCGCAAGATGTTGAATAGCTCCAGAAATACCAATTGCTATGTATAAGTTTGAGGATACTGGTTTACCAGTTTGACCAACATGCTCGCTGTGAGGTCTCCAACCCATATCTGAAACTGGTTTAGAACATGCTGTAGCAGCTCCTAATGTATCAGCAAGCGATTCGATCATTGCCCAATTTTCAGGTCCTTTAAGTCCCCTTCCAGCTGAAACTACAATTTCTGCATCTGCTATTGTAACAGATCCAGTTTCTTTTTCAATATTTAATATTTTCTGGTTTGAATCAATTCCCTTTATATTTATTATTTCATTTTTAGGATTATTTGGATTCTCAACTATCCCAAAAGAATTTGAAGTAATACTAATAATTTTTATATCTGAATTCAATTCCGTTAAAGAGAAAGCTTTATTTGTAAAACAAGTTCTTTTTACAGTAAACGGGTTATTACATTCAGGTAATTCTACAACATTTGAAACAAATGATGAATCTGTTATGCCAGATAAGTAAGCACCTAGATATTTTGAATTAGGTGAAGAGGATAAGATAACAATCTTTGAATTTTCACTTTTTATTACTTCAGCTATAGCATGGGCATATTTTTTTGAAGAAAAATCATTTAAATCAGGACTATTAATATTAATGATTTTATCAGCACCATAAGCATTTAGACTTTCTGTATCAGTACAGTTAACAACTACACCATAAACCGCTTCTCCTATATTATCTCCAAGAGCTTTGCCATAACAAAGAGCCTCATAAGATGATTTTTTGAATTGATTGTTTTCAGATTCTATATATACTAGTACTGCCATTTATTATATTACTTTTGCTTCGTTCTCCAGTAGATCAATTAATTTATCAAGTTCATCTGCCTTTACAAGTTTAACTTCACTTTTAGCATCAGGTTTACTGAACTTTTTATCATGAGTTTTGGGATTGATGCCTTTTGCTGGAATTACGTCTAAGGGTTTTTGTCTTGCCATCATTATTCCTCTCATATTAGGGATAATAAGATCACTTTCTTCAACTAATCCTTTTTGAGATCCAATAACAAGAGGAAGCTCACATTCACTAATCTCAGTGCCTCCTGACATTTCTCGAGAAAATGTAGCTCTTGATCCTTCAATTTCTAAGTTTACACAATTTGTAACAAAGTTGAAGTCAAGCAGTCCAGCCAAAAGTCCAGGAACTAAGCCACCATTGTAATCAATTGATTCTCTTCCACAAATAATTAAATCATAGTCTGTTTCCTTGCAATGTGCCTCAATTTCTTTAGCAACAGAGTAAGCATCATGTGCTGGACAGTCAATTCTGATAGCTCTGTCTGCACCAATTGCAAGACACTTTCTTAGTGTAGCTTCCACTGATGAATCACCAACGGTTAGTGCAGTAACATTTGCTTGATTTGATTCCTTCATCCAGACAGCTTTGGTTAATCCAAACTCATCATTTGGATTAATTACAAATTGCACTCCATTTGTGTCAAAATTTGAATCATTTTCAACAAAATTAATTTTTGATGTTGTGTCTGGCACGTTGCTAATACAAACTAAAATATTCATTATTATGTTCTAGTACTTTATATAATTTCTCAGACCTTCTGTAAACTCATCTTTAGAGATTTTGGAAAGCTTTATAATTCCATCGTTGTTATTTATGTTAGAGGATATTTTTCTTTTGTGAAGTTTTTCGTAAATATCAACACTTACTTTCTTCCTGTTATCTAGGTTCTCAAATAATTTGATTGGTTTAGTTTTTGTTATCCAATCTTTTTGAATAGTACCTTCGAAAATTTTAGCTTTTGAACCACTACCGTAACTAATAAACCCTATTTTCTTATTTATAAGCTCTCTGTCTTTTTCAAAAGCTTCAACTAAAGAACTTATTAACGACATAAAAATGGAAGCAGTATACATATTGCCAATTTCGGATGAGGCTTTCTCACCTGGAGAAATTTTATCTTCAATAAAAGACTTATAGATATCTGACTTAGAAACTTTTTTTATCCAATCTTTATCTTCAGATGAATCTGGTTTGCCAATTTCAGAGTATATTTTTTCAAATTGATTATTTTCTTTCATCCATTCCATCCATTTGTTTACAATCATTCTCCTTCCATGATATGCATAAGGAAGGTGGAAAATTATATTTTCCCAATCACTTAAAATATCTCTTTGATTCTGTTCATTAAAGTCTTCAATAGCCTCATATACTCTTTCTTTGTAGCTTTCATTTGAAAATTGACCTTCAAATATAGGTTCCTCTTTGTACACCTCAACAAAATCATTAGAATCAGACCAAAATTTTGAATCAGCATTATTCAGAAGTATCTCAGCTTCACTTGAAGATACTTCTTTACCTAATAGTTTAGCAGCTTCAATAAGTATATTGGATTTTTTGAATATTCTCCTTGGCTTGAAAAAATCTCCAATCCCTTTTGTAGAAACTCCCCATGATCCATTAAAAGAAATAATTGATGGATTTTCACATATTAACATTGAAACAGATCCTGCACCTTGAGTGTATTCACCAGTTGAATTAAGTTCATATTTTGCAATATCAGATGCGATTACAATTGCTTGTCTATTTTTACCATTTCTTACCCAATCACAACAATTTTGAAGAGCATCAACAGCACCAGCACAAGCAAAAGTAAGATCTACAATATCACAGTTCTTGAAACATCTTTTACCAAATTCTTCTGCAAAAATATCTTCAAGAATTTCAACTACGTAAGAAGATGTAGGTTTAGAAGCATCAACGCCACTTTCTGTTCCTAGGTAAACCCTTCCAACTTTTCTAGGATCAATATTATTCTCCTTTATTAGCCTGTATAACGAGTTTGCAGCAATTGATGCTGAGTCTTCATCATAATCAGGTGTTGCCATTTTCTTAAGACCTAGTCCCTTAACTAGCTTTTCTGAGGGAATATCTCGAGCTGTAGCCAATTCTTCAATATCTACATATAGAGATGGGACATAATATGAAATTGAATCAATACCTACTTTTATCATAGCAAATGCTTAGATTCAAATATAGTTACATAAAAGTTTATCCAAAAAAAAAGAGCAACCAAAGTTGCTCTTTTTATGATAATATTATGAATAATTAGAAGTTGAAAGTAAGTTTACCTAACACTCTTCTTCTAATTGTAGGTAGATTTGGATAAGTTTGATATGGTTTATCTGTTAAATTAGTAGCAGATATATCAAATCTTAGATTTGGACTAAATTTGTAACCTACACTAGCATCAACTAAGTTTTTTGTTTCAACCATACCGTTCCAAAAACCTTGGACTGATCTAAATTTATCATCATGTTGGAATGAGACTGAGAAATTAAATCCTGAAAGAGGAGTATAATCTACACCCATTCTATATTTCCATTTAGGAACATTTAAATATGATGTATTTAATAACCCATCATCATTGTCTTCTCCTGGAATCCACTCATTTTGACTTAACCATGAAGCATTAGCCCATAATCTTAAATCAGGATTTGCGAAGTAATCCATTGAAAAGTCAGCACCAAAGTGTGATCTTCTAGCATCTCCATTAGTTATATAACCTGTTGTAATATGAGTAATACCATCTCCCTGAGGTACCATATCAGACTCAACAGCACCAATTGCACCAAATAGAGGACCTAATTGACCAACAAATCCTGCACCACCAGCCTGGAAAGCACCGTTAATTCCACCTAAAGTCTGTGCAACACCACCTGCGATTGCCGTTTGAAGTGCAGGTACACCTTGCGCAGCAAGAGCACCAGATGCAACAACACTAAATGGAAGTCCAAATTGCGCAGCAAGACCTTGATAGGTTTGAGTGGTAACTGCAGTTAATGCGCCTGTTACATATGCAGTAGCATCAGCAGCAACAGCAGCACCTAAATCTCCAGGTATATTAGAACCAACTAATGCATAAGTATCACCTACAGCATTAAAGTTTGTAAAACCAATTGTTTCATATGAGTATACATCTGCACTTAACTTAAGTTTACCAATAACACTTGTTACTCCAAACTCGATGTTCTCAACAGAGGTAAAAGCAGCTCTGTTAGTATCTCTATTTCCTGTAGTTCTTGTTGGTTCAAAGGCATCATAAGGACTTAATAACCCAGATCCGCCAGATGGACCACCATACTGGGCAATCCATGGTGTTAATAGAGGTTGCAGTGATGGAGCTTGAGCAAATAAACCAGCCCAAGATGCAGATGCAACAGATCCGTAAGGGATAGCAAGTGGAAGACCACCTCCTGCAGCACTCACAGGAATATCTATTGGAAGTCCAGCAAGATCAATTACTTGAGTTGAAGGATCACCAAATCTTTGAGCATTTGCTTGTCCTGAAAGCCATGCATCTAAAATTCCTGGAGCCTGAACAGCTACAGGAAAGTCAATATATTGTTGAAGAGCTGTAGGTCCAGAGAGTGCTTTGTTGTATGCAAACCTCCAAGTTGTATTCTCAGATGGCTTATATACTAATGCAACTCTAGGAGCAAATTCTCCTGTACTTATTATATTCATTTGATCGTATCTTCCCGCCAAAACAAGATCAACTTTTTCTGACATTTTAAGAGTACCTTGTCCGTAAATACCATTAATAGTATACTTATCATCATCATCATTTCTTCCATAAAGTGTGTATTCAGAATCAGAGGCCGTATCTCTGTAATCCCATCCAAATGTCCATTCTGAGTCAAATAGTGCAGGTAAATCAAAGTTATATTGAAGTTGAGCTTCCACAGAGGTTCTTTTTGCTACTTGCCTATAACCAGATCCATAAAGGAACGTCGGATTTTCTTCTTGTCCACCATCATTGTGGTCTACAAATGCTTGAGCATACCAATTACCAATAGTTGCCTGAGCTTGACCCCAATATGTAGTACCATCTGCATAACCAATACCTAAGTCTTGCCAGAATAAACCACTACCACTGTTTAGTCCAGCACTAACAGTATAGTTTGTATCATCACTTGGTCTCCACTCTAAAGTAGTATTAGCGGTTAAATTGCTGTATTCATCTATAATTGCATTTTCATTGTTACTAAAGTCTAAAAGAATAGGTCCGCCAGGAGATAGTCCTGGGTCTACATATTTATTTGTAATTATAGGTTGACGAATGATTCTATTTATTGTAATACCCGCATTACTAAGTTGGGATTCATCTTCATAAGTAAAATCTGTACCAGAGCTTAAAGTAGCATTAATTTTCCATCCAAAAGTTTTGTCATCATTTGCTCTAGCAATTCTAAATTCTGAACCAAAGGTATTCATTTCACCTGCCCACATAGAAAGAGAATTTCCTTGATATTCTATTGGACTCTTAGTCCTAAAGTGAATAACACCAGAAGTTACACCAGGTCCATATAAAACACCAGCAGCACCTCTAACAACCTCAACCGAGGCTAAATCTAAATTTGAAAGACCTTGTTGAAAACTGAAATAAGTTCCGGCAGCAGGTGTTGTCAGAAACCTGTTATCTTGCATGATAAATGTCGAGGTACCAAATGTACCAGAGCCTGCTCTCATTTCGAAATTCAAAGAGTTTGCACTTTGTTGTTGTATTTGAACTCCTGGCACATTTGTAAGAATTCTTGCAGGATCTGCAACTGCAGAAGAGTTTTCAATCTCTCTTGTTGAAATAACACTAACTGATGCAGGAGCTTCTAGTGCTTTTTGAGCACGCCTTGAGGCAGATACTACTATTTCTTCAAGGTTTTGACCTGCTGAAAGCATTACGTTAATATCTTGATTAGCAGAGGTAACAGTAACTTTCTCAGCTGAGTACCCTACATAACTAACAACTATTGTCAAAGGAAGATCTTGACTTGTATTAATGGAAAAATTTCCATCAAAGTCAGTTACTGTTCCAATATTTGTTCCATCTATGATTACATTTACTCCAGGTATAGAACTCATGCTTTCTGCATCACTAACAGATCCAGAAATTTGAGTTTGAGAGTAAACATTACCAAACAGAATTACAGCCATAAAGGCTAGATAATACTTATTTAAAATATTTTTCATATAATTAGTTTTTGTTACGTCAAAGTTAAGTCTTTTCAATAACTAGTTTATAATTTATAAAGAAACGCAGTGGAATTACAATAAACAAAGGTAAATCCAAACATTTCTTAATCTGATTTGAATCCAAGTTAATATAATTTTTTTCATGTACCAAATGAAATTATGCAGCTAATAGTTTACATGAATTTTAAGTATGAATCAAAAACTGTCTTCAAAAATTAATTTTTGGTCTGATTCATGCCATTTTAAGTAGTCTTTATTATACTTTTCATCAACTGCTCCTCGCTTCAACTTTTGAGTTGGTCCAACAATTCCATTTTCTTGCGACCATTCATCTTTAACAATTATAAGCGTTGATATTTTCTTATAGTTTACCAGGTCGCTATTAATATTTTCAAGAGTATCAAGGAACATTTTTGATAGATTATCCTTAGTGGCACTTTTTCCAATATCTGATAATTGAATTAGACACATTGGTTGAGCAATTCCAAGACCTACTACACAAACTTCTTCAATTTCATTCATATTAACAAAAAACTGTTCTAAAGTAAGTGGTTCAATATATTCTCCTTTTGATGTCTTGAAGCTATCAGCAACTCTTCCTGTTATATGAAGGTAACCATCTTCATCCAAGAACCCTTTATCTCCTGTGTGTAGCCAACCACCTCTTAAAGTCTCATTTGATAACTCTTTATTTTTATAATAACCAATCATCACAAAAGGCCCACGCATCAAAATTTCACCTGTTCCCTCGTCAATCTTAAGCTCAACACCTTTTTGAGGTTTTCCAACAGTATTTAATTTTTCAAAGTCTTTACCATCTACAGAGCTACATATGGCACAATTCTCTGTCATACCGTATCCATTAGTTATGTATACTCCAACTTTTCTAAACCACTCAATTAATTCAACTGGCATAGGTGCTGACCCGGAAACCGTCACTCTAACTCTGCTAAAACCAAGTCCTTTTCTTATTAGTTTTTTAAGAATAGTTGAGAGCAATGGAATTTTAAGAAGAGTGTCTAACTTTTTCTGAGGGAATTTAGATAATATTCCCATTTGAAGTTTAGTCCAGACTCTTGGAGCAGCAGCGAATACATGTGGCTGTACCTCCTTTAAATTTTGGCCAAAGGTTTCAATAGATTCTACAAATGAGATTGTACCTCCATACCTAAATGAACACCATTCGATTACAACTCTTTCAAAAATATGATTTAATGGTAAGTATGAAATAAAATCATTATTCCCAGTATGTTTTATTCCTAAAGGATTGTTTGGATCATCCAAAACAACTTTTATTCCATCAATTGCCTGGTATGTTAGCATAACTCCTTTTGGGTTACCTGTTGTTCCAGATGTAAAAATAATAGTCCATAGATCTGATAGTTTTGGTTTATTTGGATTTTCAATCGGTTCATGACTATTTATAAATTCATGCCACTCATGACCTTTGGTCACATTAGAACACCCTTCATATTTTGGGAATCTTATTATGGGCATTTCGCTGGGTAAATCATTCTTGATATCATCCCAGGTTTCAATTTTTCCTATAAAAAGAGCATCAACATCACCATAATCCATTATGTAGGATAGTTCCTTACCATTTAAAGAGGGGAAGAAAGGAACAGAGATATATCCTGCCATTACAATTGCTAAATCTGAGATTATCCATTCTCTACAATTTTTAGAATAAATACCTATGTGAGCTCCCTCTCTAAGATTAAGTGATTTTAGTCC
>Ga0208624_1000141_pt1 | contig 37345 bp, 41 predicted proteins | sample Knorr_S23_td_DCM_FD_185607 | JGI IMG/M metagenome (GOLD analysis project Ga0208624, IMG submission 185607) | Marine microbial communities from Southern Atlantic Ocean transect - Knorr_S23_td_DCM_ad_71m_LV_A (SPAdes) (version 2) | ecosystem: Environmental > Aquatic > Marine > Oceanic | place... | reverse complement strand
TTTTTGGAGAGGTGGCCGAGTGGCTTATGGCGCACGCTTGGAAAGCGTGTAGAACGAAAGTTCACGCAGGTTCGAATCCTGTCCTCTCCGCAAAAAAAATGAATAATTATAATTTTTCAATAAAACATCGCGAAGAATTCAATATATCTTCCCAAAAATTATGGGAAATTATATCTGAACCTTCCAATCTTAATCATTACCACCCATTTTGTAAAAATAATGATATCATATCATGGGATGGCAAAAATCATCATGATAGACTTGAATATTTAAATGGAGTCATTTTAGAAAGAAAAATCATTTCTTGGATTGAAAAAAAGGGGTACGATCTTAATATAGGTAGAGTAAATGGAAGACAGTCTCATGTATCATGGAGAATAGAAGATGTATCCGACAATAGGTCAGCCTTAACGATAAAAGTTCATCCTTGGATGATGAATCAAGGTAATAAATTATTCCAATTTTTACCTTTTCAACTATTTGTTAAACCACAACTAAAACTATATCTTAAATCTGTTTTAAGAGGTTTGAAATGGTACACTAAACATAATAAGCCAACTCCTAGAAATCATTTTGGAAAACTAGCTTGGTTTTCATGACTTTTAAAGTTTTAATCCATTACTCATTTCATTTTATTTTCCCTCTATTTTTTGCCAAGTTGTTTTTCAATCAAGTTTGGAAAAAGGCCTTTATCATTATGTTGCTTACAATGTTTATCGATTTAGATCATTTACTTTCATCTCCAATTTTTGATCCAAATCGATGTAGTGTTGGTTATCATCCGCTGCATACTGTATATGCTGCAATCTTCTATTTATTACTTTTGTTTACTCCTTTTTGGCAATTAAGGGCAGTATCTATCGGATGTTTGTGGCATCTTTCTACTGACTATATCGATTGTTTGTTGTAATATTTTATAATGAACTCCATTAAAAAAATCAAAAAAGTAGATAATCTAGAATTTTTCACCGTTTCTGAAGAATCAAAAAAAGAAGTTCCTTTCATTGATACTATGGTTTCCGCAGGATTCCCTTCTCCAGCAGATGATTACTTAGATTTACCAATTGATTTAAATGAGTACCTAGTGGAAAATAGTGCTGCAACATTTTACATTAGAGTATCTGGCAATTCTATGCAAGATGAAGGAATTGACGACGGAGATTTATTAGTTGTTGACCGATCAAAAACTCCAAAAAATAATGATGTCATCATTGGAGTATTGAATGGTGAATTCACTGTGAAAAAAATTCAAAAAACAAAAACAAAACTATTTATGGTTGCAGCAAATAAAAAATATAAAAAAATTCAGATTACCGAAGAGATGGACTTTTCTGTATGGGGAGTTGTAACCTATGTCATCCACAAAACAAGATAGCTACATAGCCATTGTTGACTGTAATAATTTTTATGCTTCTTGCGAGAGGGTTTTTAACCCAAAACTAAACAATAAACCAGTTGTTGTATTATCCAATAATGATGGGTGTGTTATTGCACGCTCTCAAGAAGTAAAAGATTTAGGCATTCCAATGGGAATACCTATTTTCAAAATTAGACATCTTGTTGAAATCCATGACATCCAGATTTTTTCATCAAACTTTTCTCTGTACGGAGATATTTCTAACAGAATCATGAGCATCATCCGTTCGGACAATGCAGATATTGAGGTATATTCTATTGACGAAGCTTTTGTAAATATAAATTCCCGCTATACAGATCCTATTAAATATGCTACAAAACTTAGAAATAGAATCTATCAATGGACTGGAATACCGGTATCAATTGGAATAGGAAAAACTAAGACTTTGGCTAAAGTAGCTAACCATCTATCCAAAAGAGGTGTAGGAAAGAATAATGTTTGCTTGATAGATAGCAATAATGACCAAGATTTGCTACAAAAAGTGAAAGTTCACGATATTTGGGGCATAGGAAGAAGAAAGCAAAAATTTCTGAAGATTAATGGCATTTATAATGCATATCACTTAAAACAAGCTAATCCAGAGTGGATTCAAAAGCATATGACAATTATTAGTAGGCATACAGTAGATGAACTGAATGGAAGAAAAAAAATAGAGCTCGAACGTGAATTTATTACTAAAAAGAGTATTTCAACTTCTAGATCATTCTCCAAGATGATTTCTGATCTTAATACCTTAAGAAATGCTGTATCATCCCATGCTTCTAGATCTGCTGAAAAGCTACGATCACAAAACAGTTACGTAAACTCAATAGGAGTCTATCTTTGCACTAATCGTTTTCGTACTGATTTACCTCAATATCGTCGATATATTAGTGTTCAACTACCTATTGCATTGAATGATACCAGCGGTATTATTAACGCTGCTCTAGAAGGGTTGTATGCGATTTATAGAAGCGGATATGAATATAAGAAATGCGGAGTAATATTAAATGACTTGGTGCAGTCCAACGAAGTGCAGCAATCATTATTTCATAATAGAAGAGATAAGGATGAACGTATTAGTTCATCTATTGATCAAATCAATCAAGTTTTTGGATCAGATACTATCAGGTATGCAGTCCAAGGAGAGAATGAATCTTGGTCAATTAAGAGAGAAAAACTCTCTCCGAGCTATACTACAAATTGGAATGAATTTTTAACATTGAAGATTTAGCAAGTACGTACTAAACTTTTAAAATGAAGAATTATATCGCAATACTAATCTTATTTAACATCTTTTGTCTTGGCCAAGAAAAATCAACTGGGAATATATTAGAAGATCATGATAGAGCAGTAGAGGGTATTTTATCAGAAGAGATAAAAAAACAAACAGAGATTGTTAATAAGGTTTTAGCAAAACAAAGCAATGAAATTTTATTTTCTCAGGCTACTTATTCTTTTTTAGGAACTTTAGGCACTATTATTTTAGAAGCTAACAATGAAAGTAACCCTGTAAATTTAATACCCATGGTTTTGGGGCATACAATTGTACCAGTTCTTGAAATGCGTGACATAAATGACAGTAATGAACCAGAATCATTGAAAGAGATGCGCAAAACTAGAGTTAGAGTAAATAGTATTCTAGGTTCAATTCCTTTTGCTAAGTGGATGATAGTTGCTTTTAGAATGCCGAAAGCACTAATTGACAATATTTTTTAATAAATTGAAGTATGAAAAAAGTTATCATAGCATCGAAAAATCCAGTTAAAATTAATGCCACCAAAAAAGCTTTTGAAGAGGTCTTCAATGATCGTTTTGAATATGAAGGAGTTTCCGCTGACTCTTTGGTTTCAGATCAACCAATGTCCAACGAAGAAACCTTAAAAGGTGCAACGAATAGGCTTGATAATATTCAAAATCTAAAAGCGAATTTTTTTGTTTCAATTGAAGGTGGAGTTGACTTACTTGATGATAATTATGAAGCTTTTGCATGGATTGTTATTTCACATAAAAATAAAATATCTAAAGCTAAAACAGCTACCTTTCCATTGCCCTTAAAAATCTCTAAACTCATTCAAGAGGGCTATGAGCTTGGTGATGCAGATGACATAGTTTTTAAACGCTCCAATTCAAAACAACAAAATGGAGCAGTTGGGATTCTCACAGATAATTTGATTAACAGAACAGATTATTACTCGCATGCAATTATTTTGGCATTAATCCCTTTTACAAATACAAAACTTTATTAAAAGGTATTATATTCTCACATGTTTAAAGTGCTTCACGAATTACGAACAAACACTAAAGAGTCTGGCTTACGCCAAGCTATCAAAATAATGTTTAAAAAATATGGATGGAAAGTAGGTTTGGCTATTTTTATGTATTATCTAATCAGAGATGTCACTCTCTATATCATTTTACCTTATTTAATTATGAGAGGTTTTTTTAGTTAATACTGAAAAGCTTTTACTTCGATAGAAATCCTGGCATAGAAACTACATTAAATTGAATTTCAATCTCTTCGTCAATCACTTTATCTTTTGCAGTTTCGCGAGTATTTTGAAGTTTATTCCAAAAAGACTTTGGATCATCTAAATGCATTTCAGAACGATACTGAACATCAAAATCATCTCTATTAAATGTTAAAATACCTTGAGCTGTTTTGATATCTGAATCAAGATCAAGTATTGCTTCAAAAGAAATAGGATTTGTTTTTGATTTTACTGTCATATCTCCATTTACGAGCATTTTATATTTTCCATCCTCAAGTTTTTCAATCACCTTACTGTTTTTGATTGATAATTTGGCAGTTGGATATTTTTCTACATCAAAAAAGTCTGCACTCCTTAAATGACCTACGAGTCTTTCACTTGAAGTTCCAATAAGTTCACTATTATTAAGAGAGAGCATGTTTATAACAACATCACCTGAAATATTTTGTCCATTCAAGTTAATATTCCCATTTAATAATCTCAATTTTCCATTATGAGTTTTAGGACCAAATTTTAATCCACCATTCCAAACAAATTTACTTTTTCCTGCATTTAGAATAATTGTTGGATTAATTAAATTTTCATTTTCCTGTTTTGTTGCAATATTATCAAGCCTTTTTACAGGGATTAATGCTTTCTCAGATTGATCCATAAGCTGAGCTTGCGCTAGATTTGAAATCAAAATTAAAATTAATATTTTTTTCATAAGTCCAATGCTTCCTTTTAAATTTTTTACAAATTAATTGCGAACCAAAAATTAATATATTTAGTTTTTAACGACAAGTAAGTATAATTTTTTAAATAGTAATTATCTTTTATTTTCATTTATAATTAATAAATTACACTGAATTTTGGAGGCATGGCAGAGCGGTTGAATGCACTGGTCTTGAAAACCAGCAAGGGTGTAAGCCCTTCAGAGGTTCGAATCCTCTTGCCTCCGCAATGAAGAATCCTCGTGTAAGATTCGCTCCCAGTCCTACCGGATATTTGCATATCGGTGGCGCAAGAACAGCTCTTTTCAATTGGCTTTTCGCCAGACAAAATAATGGTAAATTTCTTTTAAGAATTGAAGATACCGATCTTGAACGATCCAAAAAAGAATATGTTGATCAAATTACAGATGCTTTAAAGTGGTTGGGATTAAATTGGGACGAAAATATAATTTTACAATCTAACAATAATAATAGACATCAAGAAATGGTGGACAAAATGCTTGAAAATGGGACAGCATATAGGTGTTTTCTTCAAAAAGATGAATTAGATAATCTTAGAAAAGAGTCAGATAAGAAAAAGGTAATTTTTCGTGTTCCTCAAACGTATAGAAACTTATCTTCAATAGAACAAAAAAAATTAATTGATGAAGGAAAATCATATACCGTAAGAATAAAAGTTCCAGATGGAGAAACTGAATTTAATGATATGGTTTATGGTTCAATTAAAGTACAAAATAAAGATTTAGATGATTTCATCATCGCTCGTTCTGATGGTTCGCCAACATACAACTTTGTTGTAGCAGTAGACGATGCAGATATGAATATTTCACATGTTATTAGAGGAGACGATCATTTAGCAAATACTCCAAAACAAATACTAGTATATAGGGCATTAGGATTAAATACTCCAATTTTTGCTCATTTACCAATGATTTTAGGTTCAGATAAAAAAAGATTAAGCAAAAGACATGCTGCAACAAATGTCCAAGAATACAAAGAGAAAGGTTTCACTCCAAAGGTCATTTTGAACTATTTATCTCTTTTAGGTTGGAATCCAGATTCTGAAAAGGAAATTTTTGACCAAAACGAATTAATAAATAGTTTTCAATTCAAACAAGTTCAAAAGAAATCAGCTGTTTTTGATGAAAAGAAATTATTATGGATCTCACAACAACATTTATCAGAAATGAGTGTAAGGGATTTAATGAATGAAATATATACTTTGAATCCTGAATGGGGAGACGGTCTTGAATGGGATTATTTAAAAGAAGTTGTAAAATTAATAAAAGACAGATCTAAAACAATCACTGAAATTATATCAATGTCTGAAATATTTTTTAAAGATAAATTAGAATATGATATTGATTTACTGAACAAGACTTTTAGTGATAAGTCTATTGCAATAATCAAAGATTTTCAATCCGCTTTAACTTCAATTGAAGACTGGTCTAGAGTAGAAATAGAAAAAATTTTTGAGGATATAATGGAGCAACACGAAGTTGCAATTGGACAAGTGATGAAGCCAGTAAGGGTTGCTATTAGTGGCATTCCATTTGGACCCGGAATTTTTGACTTAATTTTATTACTAGGGAAAGAAATTTGTCAAATTAGATTGAGACATGCTTTGTCAGTCATTTAATGAAAAAAATAATTATATTTTTCCTTCTTTTTCAAAATCTCTTTTCACAAGATAGTCTTCCTAATTTTTCTGTAAAACTATTAAATAATCAGTCTAGTAATTTGGTGAGCTTAACTAATGAAATATCTTTAATTAGTTTTTGGGCAACATGGTGCCTTCCTTGTATTAAAGAAATCGATAAAATTAATACGTTTGTAAAAGACTATGATAATTTATCAGTTATTCTCATAAATACAGATAAAGCTGGTGAAATTGCTAAAGTAAAAAGGTTTGTAAAAACAAAAAGATATCCCTTAGATAATAATTATCATATAATCATGGATTATAACCAAAAGCTTTCTCGATCATTTAATGCCCAACCCATTCCACTTACTCTAATAACAAAAAATAATCGAATTATTTTCAGAAAAAGAGGATTCAATGTAGGTGATGAAATTGAAATTAAAAATATTATTGAGCAGGAAATCGTTGAATAAAATAACTTTATTTCCATTTTTTTTGTCATTGTTATTTTCACAAATTAGTTTTGTAAATGAACTAGAAGCACGTTATGGAACAAGTGAAAATGAATATGATTATTCTGAAATTTTTTTTGATTCAAGATTAATTTTACAAAATACAGACTTTATGATTGAGGGGTTACTATCTATTGAGCAAAGTTCTCCTCCTGAAATTGGTTTAGATGAAAAGGGATTACGAAAATTTTCTCTTGCATACTATACTGATTATTGGTCAGTTGAATTAGGTGATATTTATCAAACCTGGGGAAGGGGATTAATTTTAAATCAAGCTGATTACCAAAACCTTGATTTTGACACAGGTTCCAGAGGTTTTAATTTTCTGTGGAACAAAAATAATCATTCAATCAATTTTATTTATGGAGATACTTCCATAAGTCATAGTACTACAGTTTTAGGAAATTATAATACAAGAAGCCCTAACTATTTCATAAATCAATCTATATATGGATTAGACTATACAAGATCTTTAAATGACTTAAATTACGGAATATCCCTTCTATCTATTGAGAATGAAAACAACTCAAATGAACATTTGCTTACCAATTTAAGATTTGAAAAATTTTATAACAAAGGTGAAATGTATTTTTCATTTGCACACAAAGAATCTGAAATAAATACTCAAAAAAATGATAGAGGTAATGGATTTTATTTTTCTAATATCAATTTTTCAGATAAATGGACATTTGTTACAAATTACAGAAGATATAGGTTTGATATCCAAAACCCTATTAATAAGGGTAATATTGTTAATAATCATGCAAGAGCGCTTGATTTACAACAATCTCCAACGGGTTATTATCAACATAATTTTAAATTATTAAGCAGAAATTCAAAGCAGGTTAATCTAAATGATGAGGTAGGAATAGAACTAGAGCTTGCTAGATCATTTAAAAATTCCAATACACTTGTAATTAATTATATCAAGTCAAGCTCTACTACTGGCTGGCATTTTAATGAAAACAGTGTTTGGCAAAGAGAACCACTAACTACCACGTTTGGGACCAGCAATTCATTATTTCCAACTAATGATAAAGATTCATACCCTTATGACGAAATTTTCATTGAATTAAATGGATATGATAAAAGTCAAAATATTTTTTATTCTGTAGGCTTTGATTTTTTCTATGATACTTTTGCCGTTTTAAACAATTCAGATACTAGAGAAGCATTTGAATTTAATAAGGCAATTACTCTTCCTTTATTAGTTAATATTTCATTAAATGAAATATGGAATATTGAAATGCAGATTGAAATGCAAAGAGCTCAAAAAGGGTTTGAATTAAAAAATGAAAATCAATCTTCATTTTCTTCAATTTTTAATACAAAGTATCAGTATAATAATTATTTATCCATTTCAGCAAATTTTAAGCAGAAATGGACTTTTAGTTTATCACATGAAAGAACAAATGCTGATGAATCTTTAATAGGTGAAGGAAGTGATATTATTGATTTATCAAATTCATGGGACTCCTTCAGTATTGGATATAAGTTTGACTCTGATGATTCCTTACAAATATTTTACGGTTCTTTGAGAGGTGGGTTAGATTGTACAAATGGTGTATGTAGATATATACAATCATTTGATGATGGTCTTAGAATTGACTACACATCAAATTTCAATTAACTTCTAGAAGGGAGTAAAAATGAAAAAAAAATTAAACATATTAATATTATTTAGTTTTATACTTTTATCATGTGGTCAAGAGGGAAGTAATGTAACTGCTACTACTGATAATAATAATGAAGATGGAAGTAGTGCAATTGTATATGATTCAAAAATTTTAATGGAATTATTTACTTCAACTACTTGCGGACCTTGTCTTCCACAAAATACTACTTTAAATCGTTATCTTGATCCAATGTCAGCTGTTTATGCTGGAGATTTAGCTGATAAATGGATTCTTCTAAGGTATCATGTTTGGTGGCCATCTGCTGGAGACCCTTTTTATGATTGGAATCCACAACCTGTAATTAATAGGGAAGCATATTATGATGTAGGATATGTACCACATATGTATACAAATGGGAATGTTGATTCTGCTGGTACTGCAACCACTTGGAGAACAAATGCTCGAGCAGCTGTTAATCAACCAACTTTCTTTAGGATAGATATCAATGGATCTAGAAATGGATTTAATATTAGCGGAAATGTTCAGGTAACCTCATCTGCAGACATAAGCGCAGTTTCTGGCTTTAAGCTATATGTTGCTGTGACGCATGATAATAGCACATATACTGCTCCAAATGGTCAAACTGTTTTTGATCAGACATTTGTTGATTTTCTAAGTGGTGGAACAATAGATGGTGAACAAGTCTATCATGATAATATTAGCTTAGGAGCTGGTCAAACATTCACTAAAGTTTTTAATTGGACTATGGATGATGATTGGCCGAATGATTCTGGAGTTTCTTGGAGCATAGAAGATTTAAACTTGGTTGCTTTTGTTCAATTTGACGGAGCTGGTCAAAATAATAAAAAAGTTTATCAGGTTGAAGCTCACGCGTTTGATTAATAAGTTCTAATCTGTTTTTACATATGCGCCCGTAGCTCAATTGGATAGAGCGTCTGGCTACGGACCAGAAGGTTGTGGGTTCAAGTCCTTCCGGGCGTACTAATGTCTGAAAACAATCTAACTCAAACATCACATGAAGATTGGATGAGAAAATGCTTGAGGTTAGCTACAAAAGCTATGCTTGAGGACGAAGTTCCAATCGGAGCTATTGTAGTATATAAAGGTAAGATTATTGGCCAAGGTTACAATCAATGTAATTCACTTAATGATGCGACAGCCCATGCTGAAATGCTTGCCATTACCGCAGCTTCAAACACTTTAGGAGACTGGAGATTAAACGATTGCACCATGTACGTTACCAAAGAGCCTTGTCCTATGTGCGCTGGAGCCATAGTTAATAGTCGAATTGAGTTTTTATATTTTGGCTGTTATGATGAAGATTATGGAGCTTGTGGTTCAAAGTTTGAAATTTGTGGCAACGTTAGTTTAAATACTCCTGCAGTAGTAAAAGGTAATCTCTTAGCTGGTGAATCTCTTGCTTTGCTTCAAGAATATTTTTTCAAAAAAAGACAAAAGAAAAAAATTTTTTAAAAATTTCCCTTCAAGCATCTCGATACGAATGGAAATTGATCAGTTACAACATAATAATAAATTCCATTTGGAAATTCAGGAGTGACCCCAAATCTTCCATTACATTCATCTAAATCTCCGGATCCTTCAACATATTCATAATCTTGCGTAAATGCTCCCATCGGAATTGGAATATTAGGATTTGAGGTTCCCTGACCAGGTCCGCCCACCAAAGCTGTTAAGATATTTGGACGTCCAGGATCACCTTCAGATTTTAATTGATAGCTCGATTGTAATGCAACAACCGCACTGTTTATATCAAAAGAATTAGAAAAACCATATTTTGCATACACTGGAAATCCATCAGCTGCCCATCCAACTAAGGTCATTCCTTGATTATCTCCCAAGAAATCAACCAAAAGCTCTGGAATACCATGATAATGATATTGACCATTAGGCTGAACATGAGCATGGTTCATATCATCACCAAAGTCAAATGTATCATGACCTAAGGCTTCAATGTTCCAATTTCCTTGACCTTGTGCTAAACGGCATACACCACTGTCATTACATCTTCCAGCAGTAGCAGGATCAAACTTTACACTATTAATTGCATACGCTATTATTTGAGCAGGACCATTTATATTTACACCATTATTTGATACTACTTCCGGACAAAGAGTGAAAGTTTCATTTATATTTTGAGCAGAAATAGTGTTTGGATTATTATTATTTGGAAATGAACCAACTTCATGATTCGGAATACCATTTCCTCTTAATATTCTGTAATCATCATCTTCCGTCCATGAAAATATACTGTATGATTGAACAGATTCATCATTATTAAAAATTTCCTCATCAATATTTGTTAAAATATTTGAAGTAGTATAATCAGTTGAACAATTTTCCAAAACAACATCATTATTATCTTCACAGGACATAAGCAAAATAAAGCTTAAAAGAATTAAATTTTTATAATTCATGATTTTAAATAATAAATGGAAAAATTGCTTTTCTGTTCTTTGGATAAGAATCAAACTTTTTGTGATACCATTGATGTCCTTTAATTGCCCTTGGAACAAGATTGGCCATGGTCCAAATCATAAATGATAGCCCTGCTAGAGACCAAGTCATTAAGGCAAAAGCCATCCATTCAAGAATTTCTCCTAAATAGTTTGGAAATGAGACGTATTTAAACATAAAGCCTTCAGGAATTTTGTATTCACCTGATTTGGATCGTAATGATAATAAAATATTGTCTGATTTTATATTGATGTAAGCACCAACGACAAATAAGAATACACCTACAATGAAATTCCAATTTGACATGTATTCAGCAGAATATTCCTGAATACTACCAAAATAAGTACCATTAATATATCCATTCATTACATTAAAAAGGAATGCAAGAACTGCAATAAGAAGTGGCATTTGAGCAGGATTATTCTGTCTTAAAGGATAAATAACACTTCTATTAAAGTAATGAAGCGTCCATAATGATATAAAAATAATGCTTGTTGGTGTCTTTTCTATATTTCCATTTAAAAAGAAATATAGTAAAGCAAGCGGAGAGATAATTTCCATAACAATCCATCCAACCTGACTTGGAATCATTGGGCCCCAATTTGTTTTTGAAAATTTTCCATAAGGAGCTGGGATTTTTAAAAGAGTAATAAAGGTTATAAAACCTAAACCAAGCCAAATAAGAACTAATGATTCAAAATTTTGTAACATCGGTTATAATTTATAAGTAATATTTAAATCTTCAAATAAGAGTTATATGCACAAAAATATCGTCATAACAGGGGCAACAGACGGAATAGGCTTAGCTGCAGCTAAATCTATTGCTAAAAAAGACTATAATATAATCCTCGTTGGAAGAAATCCCGAAAAAGGTAAAAAAGCTCTTGAGACAATCATCTCAGATACTGGAAATAAAAATTTAGACTTTTTTGAATGTGATCTTAGTTTAGTTGCTAATGTGAAAGATTTATCAGATAAAATTAAACAAAAATACAGTAAAATTGATGTACTGTTAAATAATGCTGGGGGAGCAAACAAAACAAAACAAATCACAATAGAAGGACTTGAAAAAACATTTGCTACCAATCAAATGAATTATTTTGTTCTTTCAACAGAGTTACTTGAGATAATTTCAGAATCTGATGATGGAAGAATAGTGAATGTTGCTTCCAATGCGCATATTGGCGCAGAAGTTGATTATGAGAATATCAATTCTGAAAAAAACTTTTCTGCTTGGACTTCATATTGTGTTTCTAAACTAATGAATATTATGTTTACCTATCAATTATCATCAATTCAGGATAAGGTATCAGCAAATGTATTGCATCCTGGTTTTGTTGATACAAATATTGCAGGAAATGAAGGAAATTTTATCAAATATATTGTAAAATTAGGTGCAAAAATGTTTGCTAGAACAGTTGATAGTGGTGCAGATTCTAGTATTTATTTGTCAACCTCCGATGAGGTGCAAAATGTATCTGGTAAATATTTTTTTAAATGTAAAGAAATTAAATCTTCAAGAGCCTCATACAATAAGGAAGATTGGCAGAAGGTTTGGGATTTATGCAATGAATACAAAATTAAGTTAATATGAAAAAAAAGATTTTAACTAGAGGCGATTATGACTTTTTTACATCAGCTCAAACCAGGTGGAGGGATGTAGATACTTTAGGTCACATTAATCACACGGTTTATCTCAGTTTACTTGAAACAAAACATAAAGATTTTATTGATCATATTTACGGAGAAACTACTTATGATCTGGGATTAAAAAGCACCGCAGCAGGGTTATTAGCTTCAATGGATGTTACCTATATCAAGCAAGTTCACCATCCAGTTAAACTTGATATAGGATGTCGTATTACTAGAGTAGGAAGCAAAAGTTATGATGTGCACCAAGGTATTTTTGTTGATGGAGAAAATGAACCATCTTTTCAAACTATTCATACCTTTGTAATGTTTAACTTTGTGGAACAAAAATCAATTCCAGTTCATCATGTTATAATAGATAATTTAAAGGAGTTAGAATGATTACATTATTATCACCATCAAAAAAGTTAAATTTTAAATATCAAGATGCTGTTTCAGCTTTTACGCAATGTGATTTTATTGAAAGTGCCCAAGAGCTTGTTAATCAAGCAAAGAATTTAACTTCACAAGATTTAAAAGATTTAATGAAAATTAGTGATTCGTTGGCAGATTTAAACAAAGAACGTTTTAATAATTGGTCTTTACCTTTTAACCAAGACAATGCAAAACAAGCTATTTTAGCTTTCGATGGAGGTGTTTATTCAGGGCTACAAGCAGAAACATTTGATCAAAATGATTTAGAATTTGCTCAAGAACATTTACGAATTCTATCTGGCTTGTATGGAGTGTTAAAACCTTTAGATTTAATTCAACCATATAGACTTGAAATGGGAACAAAGTTTGAAAATGCAAAAGGAAAGAATTTATATGATTTTTGGAGTAATGAAGTAACTAATAATTTAAATAAAAATATAAAAAAACATGAGAACAAAACCATAATAAATTGTTCATCAAATGAATATTTTAATGTTATAAATCAAAAAAATTTGGAGGGAGATATATTAAATACAGTATTTAAAGAATATCGTGATGGCGAGCTTAAATTTATTTCTTTTAATGCTAAAAAAGCTCGCGGGTTGCTTGCAAAATTTATAATTAACAATAAATTAAAAAGCATTAATGATTTAAAAGATTTTAACTTAGAGAATTACAAATTTGATTCATCGTTATCAGATGACTTAACATTTGTATTTACGAGATAAAGGGAGGAAATAATGAAAAGAATATTAATATTAGTTTCATTTTTAGCAATTAGTTGTCAGTCAAATTCTGGTGAAATGCCAAGACAAGCTGGGCAAGCATCTAGTGAGCTAATGAATGGATTAGAAGCAATGCATCATGTACGTTTTGCCGAAGCAAGAGCATTATTTTTAGAGGGTATTGAAAAAGATCCAAATTGTGCTTCTTGCTACTTGTATTTAGGTCATGCTGAACAGGATAGAGTTTTAAAAAGGGAGTATTTAGAAACTGCTTTAGAACTGGCTAAAAATGGACATCCTGAAACTCAGCTTATCAAAGCATCAGTAAATTGGATTAATGGAGAAGGAGGAAGGTTTGATGCTCATCCTGAATTGTATAAAAAATATAAAGGTGATAAATTCTTGGCATCAGGAGCCTATAGATATCTTCAGTTTAACGATCGAATAGAAGAAGGTAGAGAGTTATTACTCGAAGCAGGCGAAAGATTAAATGCAGGTCATTTATATAACCTCCTAGCTTATTCTTACTTTTGGAATGCTGAAAGCGATGAAGATTATGATAAAGGATTACCATTTATCGAGAAATATATTGAGATAAATCCAAATGAAGCAAACGCTTATGATTCATTGGCTGAGTTTCATCTTAATAAAGGTGAGTTTGATAAAGCAATAGAGACATATCAGTTAGCATTTGAAGTTGATCCGGAGTTTGAATGGGCAACTAGGAATTTAGCTTTGGCTAAATATCAACAAAAGATGGCTAGCGAAGACGCTAAAGTTATTCAATGGACAAGCGAATCAGATGAAGCTAAATCTACATTCAATATGGGAATGTGGCAGCTTTACAATCTTGAATGGGAGCAAGCAAATGAGTCATTTGCAAAAGCAATTGAAATTGATGAAAGCTTTGCTCTTGCTTATGCAATGCGAGCTAGAACGCACCGACTTATGCAAAATCAAACTGCATCTGATGAAGACCTTGAAATTGCAGTTAGTATGTCAGAAAACGCATCTGCAGAAGAAAAGAAAATGATTATGGCATTATCTAATGATACCAAATTAGGAACCAATTCATTTAATCAAGTCATTGAAAGATTGGCTACGAAATATCCTGATGGATCATTTATGAGAATGGAATCAATTTTTGCTACAATGAGCGATATCGGACCTGACATGATCTTGCGCAGAGGAAAGGAATTGTACGCAATGAATCCTAACTTTACGCCAGCATTAAATATTATGGGTTATGCTTACATGCAAAAAGATGAGATGGATTTAGCTAAAGAAACACTTCAAGAGCAAGTAAGAAGACAGTCAGGTAAGGCTAATCCTTATGATTCTTTGGGTGATTATTATTTAGCAGTAAATGATAATTCCATGGCGTTAAAATATTTTGAACAATCTGCAATGATGGGATTAAAAGCCAGTGAATCAAAAGTAGATAGTTTGAAATCTCTTTTAAGCGAATAATCAAAGAATCTTAAATAAGCTTAAAAACTTATTTGATTTGAAAAAGGAGCGTAGAGTTATTATAATTCTACGCTCTTTTAATATGTTTGATTAAATTCTGCAAAATAAAGGAAATAAATTGTCAGAAAATTACCAAGTTTTAGCTCTCAAATGGCGCCCAAAACAATTCAAAGATGTTGTTGGCCAAGAACATATTACCGCTACACTCCAAAAAGCTTTTGAAAAAAATCGCATTGCTCAAGCTTTTTTATTTGCTGGACCAAGAGGAGTGGGAAAAACAACAACAGCTCGTCTCGTAGCTATGTCATTAAACGGTGCAGAAACTCCTACAACTGACTATGATTTAAAATCTGAATCTGTTTTAGATATTATTGATGGTAAATCTATGGATGTGATTGAGATAGATGGTGCGTCTAATAGAGGAATTGACGAAATACGCGAATTGCGTGAAAATATCAAATTTATGCCTGTTTCTGGCAAGTTTAAGGTTATTATTATTGATGAGGTTCATATGCTAACTACACAAGCATTTAATGCTTTATTAAAGACATTAGAAGAACCTCCTCACCATGTGAAATTTATTCTGGCAACTACAGATGTACATAAAGTACCACAAACAATTATTTCTAGATGTCAAAGATTTGATTTTTTACCACTTTCAAATATTACAATAAGTGATAGATTAAAATATATTACAGAAAATGAAAACCAGTCAATTGATGAGAAGTCATTATCAATGATTGCTTCAAAATCAGAAGGAAGTATGCGAGATGCATTAAGTTACTTAGATCAAGTCCTTGTGTTAGGAGATAATATTACTTTCGATATTGTGCAGGATTTACTTGGAGTAGTTCCTCATGAAATTTTGTTTAGTATCTCTGATGCTTTGCATGATAGAGATGGAGATAAGCTCATGGCTGATTTAGAGGTTATTAGGAACAAAGGTTATATTGTTGAAGATTTATTAAAAGATTTAATGCTGCATTTCAGAAATCTATCAGTATTGAATTTTAAAAATGGATTAAAGCTTGCTGGTATAGATTCTGAACTTTCTAAAAAATATAATCAATTAAGTTACAATTGGAGTCATAAAGATATAATTAGACTTTCTAATAATCTTTCAACGCTTTATGCTTCAATAAGACAATACTCTGATCAATATTTATTATTAGAAATGCATTTAATCAAGCTCTTAGAGTTTGATTCAAGCGTCGATATTGAAGAATTTTTAAAAAAAGAAATTTCACAGCAAAAGCAGGTTGATATTCCTAAAGAAAAAACAGTAAATAAAACCCCTGATACAAAGTCAAAAAAAAAAGAGAAAAAAATAGATTTTAGTGAAGAATTATTGAAAAATGATTGGAATCAAATCGTTAAGGAAGTTTCAAAAAAAAGGGGATCAATCGGAGCACAGTTATCTGGATGTATTCTTGGAGATTTAAAAGGTAGCAATCTTGATGTGATTTCTTATGATAAATCGGAATTTAATCAAAAGCTTTTAAGGGAAGGCCTGGAGCTTGTTAAAACAATTATCGATGAAAAGTATGGCTCCAATGTTAATATTAATTTAGTAGTTGATACAGAGGTTGAAAAAATTGATAATAAAAAAAATGACAAAGTTAATGAAGATGATATTATATCTCTATTTGACGGAAAGGATATGTTATAATGTTTGGAAATATGAAAGAAATGCTTAAACAAGCCCAAAATATGAAATCTCAAATGAAAAAAATTAAGAAAGAGCTAGAGAGTATTGAAGTTGAAGGTGTGTCTGCTAATGGTGCATGTAAGGTTGTAATGACCGCAGATATGAAAACTAAGAATGTAGAAATTGATGAAACTCTTTTAAGTAGGGAAGCATATGTTATTGAAAATGCTATTAAAATAGCTGTAAATGATGCTCTTGAAGATGCTAAAGACACATCAGCAAAGAAATTGAAAGCTGTAACTGGTGGTTTAACAGATGGATTACCAGGATTTTAATGGCAAATGCCACGAAATATATTGATGCATTAATTGATTCTTTGACCAAGTTTCCTGGAATTGGAAGAAAAGGAGCTGAAAGAATAGCATATTTCATTGTAAAGTCCGAAAAGTCATTGGGTAAGAACTTGATTAATGCCCTCAAAGAGGTTGATGAAAAGCTTGATATTTGTCCTGATACAGGAATGGTGTTATTAAAAGGAGAAGAATCTCCATTAAGTAGTGAAAGTAGAAATTCAGAAATTTTATGTGTTGTGGAAAATATGGAAGATGTTATTAAGATTGAAAACACAAATAGTTTTGATGGATTATATCATGTTCTTGGTGGAGCTATTTCTCCATTAGATGGTATTGGTCCATCAGATCTATCTTTTGACAAACTTTTAAAAAGAATTAATTCAGAATTAAAAGAAGTCATTATTGCAACCAATCCTAGTACTTCTGGAAATGCCACTGCACTTTATCTCGAAAAAATTTTAAAAGATAAAAATGTTGAAATATCACGGCTTGCTGTTGGTTTACCAGTTGGAAGTAATTTGGAATATATAGATGACAAAACTATTTCTTCAGCTATCTCAGGAAGGGTTAAACTAAGTTGAAATTTTTTCTAAATTTTCTTACTTATTCAAGAATTCTTCTCACCCCACTAATTATTTACTATGTTGTAAATGACAACTTTATCTATGCTGGTATAATATTTGCATATTGCAGTTTTAGTGATTTAGCTGATGGTAAAATTGCTAGAAAATATGATTTGGTTTCAGGTCACGGTAATTATATGGACCCACTGGCTGATAAAGTTTTAATGATAGGAGTATTATCAGCATTATTGTTTTTAGATATAATTCAGTTTTTGCCCTTTATAGTTATTATAGGTAGAGATATTATTATAACGATATATAGAAACTATTTGATTGCGAAAAATAAACCCCTTGAAACATCAAAATTTGGAAAGTTAAAAACAGTATTTCAGCACGGTATGGTTTTAATAATATTGCTTGTAAATCCATCACAAGCTGTGGTTAATTTTATAGTATATATTAATGCGATTTATGCTGCTGCAACTGGAATTCATTATTTTGTCAAAAATGGATTTTAGTAAAGGGTTTAATGTTCAGCTTGCCACATTGTTTGGCATCGGAAAAATTCCGGGAGGAGGCACTTGGGCTTCCCTTATTGTATTAATTATTGCATTGTATGAACAAAACGCAGAAACGGCTTCATTTCTAGCTTTTTTGTCTTTAATTATTGGTCCAAATGCTTACAGAAAGCTAATTGCACTTTTTGATTCAGAAGATCCTAAAGAATATGTTTTAGATGAAGTTATAGGAATGGGTATTGCTATTTCTGGAGTCTATATTTTCACAAGTATATTTGATCAATTTTCGTTTGATTTTATAGAATCAATATCCGCTGTTGGAGAGCTTTTCATACTAACATTTATTTTCTTTAGATTTTTTGATATTTCTAAAATTGGTCCAGTCGGATGGGTTGAAAATAATCGACAAGAAAAAGCATACATAAGGGTTGTAGGTGATGATATTATGGCAGCAATTTTGTCCATAATTGTTGTAATATTTCTTTTAAGTGTTAACTTATATGTAATGCAATGAATGTTGGAATTATAACAATTGGAAATGAGCTGTTAAGTGGCTTTACTTTAGATCGTAATGCTGCTTGGATAGGGCAACAATTACTTTCTTCAGGAATTAAAGTTAGTGTCCATCATACTATACCAGATGATTTAGGTGTTATTTATGATACTTTAGAAAATCAATATAGCGAATGGGAGTGTGATCAAATTATTGTTACAGGAGGTCTTGGACCAACTGTTGATGATATTACAGTTTCTTCATTTCTTGAATACTTTGATGATTCACATGAATTTGATAAAGAGTATTGGGAAATTTTATCTGAAAGATTTAAAAGATTAAACTTCAAAATGCCAAATCTCAATAAAAATCAGGCATACAAATCAAAAAGAGGAATAATGATTCCAAACTTAGTTGGTACTGCAAGAGGGTTGCATTATACAAAAAAACATCAATCAGTTTTAAAAAGTGTTAAGGGTTTAATAAAAGGTAGTAAAAATAAAGTTAATTTTTTCGCACTTCCTGGAGTTCCTAAAGAAATGAAATCCATGTTTACAAATTATGTTTTGCCCGAAATTGAAAAATCATTAAAAAATAAGGTTGTTTGTAAAAGCATTAGAACTACAGGAGTTCCCGAGTCCATTCTTCAAGAAAAAATTACTGATATAATCAATGCTAATAATAAAAAATGTGATATTGCGTTCTTACCTCATAGAATGTTAGGAGTTGATATACGTTTAACATCGTCAGATAATAAATTGGTTGAAGATTTAATTAATGAGATAGTTCCAAGAATAAAAAAATATGTCTATGGTTATGATAACGATAAGTTAGAGCAAGTAATAGCAGATCTTCTTATTAAAAATAATCTTACAGTAAGTACGGCTGAGTCATGTACTTCAGGTTTACTAGCGTCAAGATTAACAGATGTGCCTGGAAGCTCCCAGTATTTCAAAGGTGGAAGTGTTTGTTATAGTAATGAGTTAAAAATTAATGACATAGGCATCGATAAGGATTTGATTGAAAGGTATGGCGCTGTAAGCGAGGAAGTTGCAAAATCTTTAGCAAAAAATATTGCTCAAAAAAATAATACTGATTTGGGAATTGGAATTACGGGAATAGCTGGTCCGGATGGTGGAACAGAAAAAAAACCAGTAGGATTAGTATTTGTTGGAATATTTTACAAAAATAATTTATATATTAAGAAGTATAATTTAACACCTGACAGAATCACAAATCGTGAATTAACTGTTACCTTGTGTCTTAATGAAATACGAAAAATTTTAAGAAATTCATAAAAATCAAAGGAAAGTCATAATGGCAAAAAATGTAGATAAAGCGTTAGAAGCAGTTCAATTAGATATTAATAAAGAGTATGGAGACGGCTCCATCATGAGATTGGGTGGAACCGCTACTCTTGATGTTGAAGCAATTTCAACTGGGTGTCTTTCATTAGACATGGCTCTAGGTGTTGGCGGTGTACCAAAAGGGAGAATTATTGAAGTATTTGGTCCTGAATCTTCTGGAAAAACAACTCTGGCTTTACACATTGTTGCTGAATGTCAAAAAAATGGCGGAAAAGCAGCATTCATTGATGCAGAAAATGCATTAGATCCGGAATATGCAAAAAATCTTGGATGTAACGCTGAAGACTTGTTGGTTTCTCAGCCAGATTCTGGAGAGCAAGCGCTCGACATTCTTCAAAAGTTGTTAGAAACAGCTGCTTTGGATGTTATTGTTATTGACTCTGTAGCAGCATTAGTGCCAAAAGCTGAGCTTGATGGACAAATCGGTGATGTTACCGTTGGTTTGCAGGCAAGGTTGATGTCACAAGCTCTTAGAAAGCTTTCTGGTCCAATAAATAAATCGAGAACATGTGTAGTTTTTATTAATCAAATTAGAGAAAAAATTGGTGTAATGTTTGGTAGTCCAGAAACTACTCCAGGAGGTAGAGCATTAAAATTTTATTCATCAGTAAGATTGGATATTAGAAGAATAGCTGCTATTAAAGAAGGAACTGATATGACTGGAAATAGAACCAGAGTAAAAGTTGTAAAGAATAAAGTAGCTCCACCTTTTAAAATGACAGAATTTGATATCATGTACGGTAAAGGAATTTCATATGCTGGAGATTTACTTGATTTAGCTTTACAGGGAGGCGTTGTTGAAAAAATGGGATCCTGGTTCTCTTACAAAGGTGAAAAGATTGCTCAAGGACGTGAAAAGGTTAAAACTTTACTTGAAACAGATGATAAACTTATGAAGAGCGTATTATCTGATGTTAAAGATTATTTAGAACTGAGTTAAGATTCATTAATAATTTTTAAAAAATCTTTATGCACTTTATTGTTTGATACAACTATACATTTATCAAAATTATATTGATTTCCGTTCACATTTGAAACAGTACCACCTGCTTCAGTAACGATAATATTACCGGCTGCTGTATCCCATGGCTGTAAATTGTATTCCCAGAAACCTTCAACAATACCTTTTGCTACATGACACATATCTAAGGAAGCTGCTCCTAATCTTCTTACCCCGTGAGAATTAAGATTTATGTTCTTTATAACTTGCAAATTTTTATCAATATAATTTTCATCATATGGTATAAAACCGGTAACGTACAAACCTTCGCTAAAACGATCTTTATTTGAAACTGATATTTTAGAATCATTACTAAAAGAACCACCATCTTTTAAAGCAAAAAATTTTTCATTATTTGGAATGTCATAAACAACTCCGACTATTGGTTTATTTCTTAAATAAACAGCAATAGAAACAGCAAAAGAAGGATAATTATGTACAAAATTATTGGTACCATCAATTGGATCTATATACCATGTATAATCCGAGCTTAAATTTTTTGATCCTAATTCTTCTGAAACAACATTATGTTCAGGGAAAGATTCTTTAATTTTTTCAGTGATAAGTTTATCAACTTCAATATCAGTTTGAGTTACAAGATTTGAAACTTCTCCCTTTGAATTGAAAGATTTAATTTTTTGGGAAGACAAACGAATAAGTTCAGCAGCCTGATCTGAAATTTCTAAGGCAATATCAAGTATGTGATTAGTACTTTTCAAAGTATCTAGATGAAATTTCTTTTAATTTTGTACTTAAAAGAATAATCGCAATTAGGTTAGGAAAAGTCATGAAAGCTAGGGCAGCATCGCCAAGATTCCAAACTTGTTTTAAAGTTAATAAAGAACCAAAAAAAACCATCAATACATAAACATATCTATAATATTTAATATAACTAGACCCAAATAAATACTCAGTTGCTCTATCTCCATAAAATGACCAACTAATAGCAGTTGAAAGAGCAAAGAGAACTACAGCAATAGTAACCATTTCACTACCAAATGGAATTCCTTGAGAAAAGGCATAGCTAGTAAGTAATACACCTTCTTTTAATTCAACAATTGATGAATCAATTCTTAAGGAATAAAACTCGGTAAATTTCCATGAACCAGTTACCATAATTACTAAACCAGTTAAAGTACAAATTATTATTGTATCAATATATGGCTCTAATAATGCTACAACACCTTCTCTTGTTGAATATGGTGTTTTAGCTGTTGAATGAGCAATAGCAGCTGAACCTTGACCAGATTCACTTGAGAATAAACCTCTTTTGACACCCATTAACATTGTATTTAAAAATGCTATAAATGCACCTGAAGCAACACCTGTGGCAGGAACTAGCAAGGACGGTGGATTAAAAGCCATTGTAAATATTGTATTGAAAGAATTTCCGACTTGATCAAAATTTGTAATTACAATGAATAAGGCACAAAAAACATAAATTGCAGCCATAATTGGAACAAGAAAACTTGTAAAATTACCAATTCTTTTTATACCACCTAAAATAACTGACCCTACAATAGATGCACAAACTAAACCAATAGCAACATGCATTATAGATATACTTGAAATATCACCCAACAAAGCAACATCTGTCGTAGACATCAAAAAATTATCTGTTCCAAAAATAGAAGCTAGCTGACTGTAAAGTTGTTGTGTAAGTGTATTCGATTGAATTGCATTCCCTGTGAAGAAGGAACAAATTATTGTAAAACATGCAAAAAATACAGCTAACCATCGCCATTTAGGACCTAAACCATTTTCTATAGTATACATTGGTCCACCAGCAGTATTTCCTTGTGAATCTGTTTCCCTGTATTCAACAGCAAGAGTACATTCAGCATACTTTAAAGCAGTTCCAAAAAAAGCTGTAATCCACATCCAGAATAATGCACCTGGACCTCCAATTTGAATTGCAATTGCTACTCCGGCAATATTTCCAATACCAACAGTAGCTGCTAAAGCAGTTGAAAGAGCTTTGAAATGATTTAAGTCTCCTTCATCTTCCGTACTATCGTAATCACCGCGAGTAACTTTAATACCATGTATTATACGAGTCAATTGAGGAAATCCAAGTTTAAAAGTCATATACATACCAGTTCCTAAAAGAGAAATAACCATAAGGGGTATTGTAGCTAAAGGAAAAGATTTTTTAAAATCATCTGAAAAGAGATTTCCTGGAAAATTCCAAATTTGTTCAAAAAAATGGACTCCGTATCCTGGAATTAGTAATAAAATTCCTATAATTGAAAAAATTAGAAGCGTATACTGATTTTTAGACATGAACAAATATTAATTATTTTTTTAAAAGATGTACATTGATTTTTATTATTAATTTAAAAAGTGATTATTGCAGGTGTAGATGAGGTAGGTAGAGGTTGTTTGGCTGGTCCAGTTGTAGCTGCAGCAGTAATTTTAAAAAATTCTATTGATTCACTAAATGATTCAAAAAAATTATCAAAAAGGAGAAGAGAAGTTTTATATATTAAGATTTTAGAAAATGCCACCTCAATTGCAGTTGGAATGAAGTGGAATGACTATATTGATAAGCACAATATTAAAATTGCATCTGAAGATGCAATGAAAGATGCAATAAGCTCGTTAAGTATTAAGCCGGATAAAGTTTTAGTTGATGGATTTTCATTAGACATTCAAATTGAAAATGAGGGTATTATAAAAGGCGATCAAAAATATCATCAAATTATGGCTGCCTCAATTATAGCAAAAGTAACAAGAGATGAAATAATGCGATCGTTTCATTATATTTATCCAGAATATGATTTTAAATCAAATAATGGATACGGAACAAAAAAACATTTAGAAGCATTAAAAAAATACTCATTTACACCAATTCACAGACTAACCTTCAAACCAATATCATCTAATATTAAATAATGCAAAACTTTATTAAAGAAATAAAATCACTTTCTGCTTTAATCTTGGCCATCCTTTTCTTAAAAGAAACAGTTGTAGAGCTATATATAGTGCCAACAAGTAGTATGGAAAAGAATATATTAAGAGGAGACATGCTTGTTGGAAGTAGATACATTTATGGTATGAAAGTTCCTCAAAAAATTTGGGTTCCATTTACAGCTGTAAGTATTCCTACATTTCTTCCTGATTATAGATTTCCTGCATTTAAAGATGTAGAAAGAGGAGATGTAGTAGTTTTCGAATATCCTAGAGATAATGTATATAAATATGTAAAAAGATGTATTGGTTTGCCTGGTGATAATGTTAGAATTGAAAATCGAAAAGTGTTTGTTAATAATGAAGAGTATGTATTACCTGAAGGTGGTCAATTTTTATCTCAAGAACCCTCATCAGAATCCTATATTGATGAAAGTATATTTATGAATCTTGGAAATAAAGATAATATGAAAGAGCTTCAAATTCCTAAAAAAGGTGATACATTTATAATTAACGAGGATATGAATTGGGAGCTAATTATTCCTTTACTATTATTTGAAGGGAATAAAGTTGAATTGGTTGTTAACGATCAAAAGCTAATATTTACCAACGAAGATCCGTATGACCTATTTAGAAGAACGGGTGACAGAAAAGTATTTGATAATTATGTTCCCCAACCTAATGCTTCATTAATTAATCCATGGATGTCGGTAATGAAAAAAGAATACTTAAAATATTTAAAAATTAATGATAAAGATATAAGTGAAATTAATACATATACTTTGAAGCAAGATTATTTTTGGATGATGGGAGATAATAGGGATAATAGCGAGGATTCAAGATTTTGGGGTTTTGTTCCTAAAAGTCATGTTCTTGGACAGCCAGTGGTCACTTGGTTTTCATTAGATTTAGATAATTATTTACCTAGACTTTTGAGAATTGGAAATATCCCTAAATAAAAAAAATGTTTTCATATTGATATTTCATTCATTAGTTTCAGTGGACTAAAAAAACAATTGAGGTATTTAATTATGTTATCTAGTACAGAAAAAATTTTAAGCGTTGTTGTTCTTGCCTTAACTCTGGCAGTAGGTTTTTCTTTAATTCAGTATGGTTCAGCTATGGATGAAATGGCACAATTAAGAAGCGAACAAGCAGAGCATGTTGATATGGTTAATAAAGAATTTAAACAAAGAGTTAAAGCAGTTGAGCTGGAAAATATTGGACAAGGTAAAGAAATTAAAAGAGGTCAAGATATGATTTTAGCTAATACAAAATTGATTTATGCTAAAGCTGACTCTCTTGGAAATTTAATTGATGATTTAGCTTATGAAATCAAAAGAGTCGATAGAGACTTAACTAAAAGAATTAAAAATGTTCAACGTGATCTTGAAGGTTTAGAAGATAATTTTGATTCTGAAAAACGCAGAACGAGAAGAGATTTATCAGATATTAAGAAGCAGCTAAAAGCTCTTAACAATGAAGTATTTCCTCCAGAAGAGGAGTAAGTGATAATTGTTTTTTAAAAAAAAAGGGCTTTTTTAAGCCCTTTTTTTGTACCGAGGGTCGGGCTCGAACCGACATGAGATTACTCTCACTGGTGTTTGAGACCAGCGCGTCTACCAATTCCGCCACCCCGGCAAAGATGTTGACAAATTTCAGATAAAGTATGTAGTTTGTCAATAACCAAAATTAAAAGGAGTATATAGTGTCATTTAAAACAGTACCACAAATGTTTCAACAACTAGTAAATGAAAGACCAAATTTAAAAACTTTTTATACAAAAACTGAAAATGGTTGGGAGGGAGTTGAGTTAGCTGACCTTCAAGTTATGGTTGAAGATTTCGCTAATGGATTAAAAAATTTAGGTATTAACGATGATGATAAAGTCGCAATTATTGGTGCAAATTCTCGAAAATGGGCTATCTCAGACTATGCAATTTCTCATATAAAGGCTGTATCAGTTCCTGTATATCCAACACTTATTCCAGCCCAGTCTCAATATGTTGTAGAACATTCAGAAAGTAAAATTGCTATTGTACAAGATGAAATACAATTAGATAAGGTTTATCCTTTAATTAATGATGCTAATTCTAATTTACATACAATTGTTATAATGGATGATAGTTATGATGGTGGTAAAGATAATGTTGTCAAATATGCTGATGTCTTCAATATGAAAGATACTCAGCATGATATTAAAGCAATTTCTGCAACTGTTGAAGAGAATGATCTTTTAACACTTATATATACAAGTGGAACAACTGGTAATCCAAAAGGAGTTATGCTTAGCCACTCAAATATTTGCAATAACCTTCTTTCAATTGATAGCACTATAAAAGCAGCTATGGAGCTTAATCCTGAACTTAAACCTGCTGATGGTATAGAAAGGTTTGTTTCCTTTTTACCAATTAGTCATAGTTTTGAAAGAGTAGGTGGTCATTATTCAATTTTCAGCCAAGGTACTTCAATTTATTATGCTGAAATGAATTTTACTCCAGAAATTCTTTTTGAAAATATTAGAGAAGTTCGACCAACTTTTTTAACTGCAGTACCAAGAATTTTTGAAAAAATTCATGCTAAGATTTTAGATACTGTTTCATCAATGACTGGAGTTAAAAAGAAGCTTGCTGAATGGTCGATATCTGTTGGTCTACAAACAGTTCCTTATCGCCAAAGAAGCCAAAAACTACCATTTATGCTTGGTTTCAAGTATAGCATAGCAGATAAGTTGGTATTAAATAAATTTAGAGCTGCTTTGGGAGGTAAAGTAAGAGCTTGCTCTTCTGGTGGATCAGCATTATCAAAAGAAGTGGGTTCATTTTTTTGTGGAATTGGAATTTCTATTATTGAAGGATATGGTTTGACAGAGACTAGTCCCGTAATGACAATAGGACATCCTGATCTTTTTAAATTCGGCACTGTTGGAAAAGCAATACCAGGTGTTGAAGTTAAAATCCAACCTGATGGTGAAATTGTATGTAGAGGTCATAATGTTATGATGGGCTATTACAAAAATGAAGAAGCTACTAATGAAGCAATTATTGATGGGTGGTTTCATTCAGGTGATATAGGTGAATTTGATGAAGATGGTTTGTTGCGAATTACAGACAGAAAAAAGAGTTTAATTGTAACATCTGGAGGTAAAAATGTTGCTCCTCAACCTATGGAAGTGTCACTTACATCAAATAAATATATTGAGCAATGTAATATTGTTGGTGATGATAGAAATTTCATTTCAGCATTAATAGTTCCAAGCAAAGATAATCTTTTAGCTTGGGCCGAAGAACAAGGCTTAGCAAGTTTAGATTATGATGCTCTTTGTGCACATGATCAAACATACGAGCACTACGATACAATTGTTAAAACAGTTATGACCAATTTCTCTAGATATGAATCAGTTAGAAAGTTTGTCCTAATCGCTGAAGAATGGACTGTTGATAAAGGAGAATTAACTCCAAAAATGTCAATAAAGCGAAAAGTTGTTATTGAAAAACATAAAGCAGAAATTGATGCTATGTATAATTCTAAAGATTTACCAAAAGTTGCTACGGATGACGAAGGTCAACTATTTGGTTAGAATAGTATTTATACTTTTTTTCGCAATTAGTCTTATTAGTTTTTCAGGAAATGAAAAATCTCCCTACGTGATTATTTTAGGAACCGCACAAGATGGAGGAGCTCCTCACGCAGCTTGTCAAAAAGTTTGTTGTTTAGAGAAGTGGAGTGACTCCAGTCTTCACAAAAAAGTCTCAAGTATTGGAATTGTTGATCCTGAATCAAATGATGTATGGATGATTGATGCAACACCTGATTTTGCAGAACAACTTCATTTACTTACAAATAATAATGAAAGAGCTCTTAAAGGGATTTTTATTACACATGCACACATTGGCCATTACACTGGACTAATGCACTTAGGAAGAGAGGTAATGGGCTCTAAAAATACGATAGTTAATGTTATGCCAAAAATGGAAGAATTCTTAAGAAATAATGGACCATGGAGTCAATTAGTTAATCTGAATAACATAACGCTCAAAGGTTTAAAAAATAACAAAACAGTACAATTAAATTCGAAATTATCAATAACCCCTTTTCAAGTTCCTCATAGAGATGAATTTTCTGAAACAGTAGGGTTTAAAATTGAGGGTCCGTCAAAGTCATTAGTATTTATTCCAGATATTGATAAATGGAATAAATGGAAAATTAATATTACAGATATTGTTGAAAATTCGGATTATAGTATATTAGATGGTACTTTTTATGATATCAATGAACTTCCTGGAAGGGATATGTCAGAAATTCCTCATCCATTCATAATTGAAACAATGAATTTGTTTAAAAATTCTGATAAAAAAGATTCTATTTATTTTATACACTTAAATCATACAAATCCTGCATTAAATCAGGATTCTATTGAGTATAAAAAAGTTATTTATAATGGATTTAATATATCAGAGTTTGGTCAAATACTAAAATTATAATTATCTAACACTTTTCTAATAAAAAATAATTAATATTAAATAATAATAATAAAATGGAGGGAAAAATGAAAAAAATCTTATTAATGATAGTTTTTTCAACCTTAGCTTTTTCACAAACATACAATATGCAAATCCAAATTGGTGTTAAAGACGGCGTAAAAGTTGCTGATTATGAAAAAGCTATGATACAACACAATAAGGCACATGCAACAGATCTTGGTGCTGCAACCACTTACCAAATTATCAATGGTCCAGATGCAGGAGATTATATTAGAATGCCAAAATCTATATTTACTTCAGCAGATATGATTGATGCAGTCTTTAATGAATGGCAAAATCATGATCCTGTTCCGTATGACAAATTCGACGGTAAAATGGTTGAAGGAAGAAATGGAACTGTGTTTTATACTTTAAGACCTGATTTGAGTTACAATCCTCAAGTGAAAACTTGGAAATACCTTAGACAAAGTAAATGGAATGTAAGACAAGGTGGTCAATCTAGCGCAGAATCAATTTTTAAATTGGCAAATGAAATTAGAGACGAATTAGGATCAGATGAACATTTCGTTTGTATGGTTTCAAATACTGGTCAACCTTTCAATGAGTATTTATTTGTTTCAGGACATGATACACTTTCAGAGGCCTTAGATCAATCTGCCTTTCTTACATTGCTTGGCGAAATGAGCAAAAGAATGCCTGATTGGGAATCTACTTGGGGTCAAAGCGCTTGGAATGGTATTAGTCAAGTTTCAGTTCATAGACCTGATTTAAGTAACTAATTTGATTAATATTTTCATTTAAAGAATAAAGAGCCTATTATTTATTGTTAATAGGCTCTTTTTCTACTAACATTCCAATATGCATAATAAAAAGTCTAATATTGAACTTAAAAAAAACCTGGAACGCGAGGATTTTGAAAGGTTTAATCTTTCTTTTTATAAGTATTGTTTAATTGATGATCCGAAAGATCTACGAAACAAACTGTATTTGGATTTAATCAATTTAGAAATTATTGGTAGAATTTATGTTTCAGAAGAAGGAATTAATGCTCAAGTATGCGTTCCTAAACATAATTTAGAAATATTTAAATCTTATATACATTCAATTGATTTTTTTAGCGATATAAAATTTAAACATGCCATTGAAGAAGGTATATCATTCTCAAAGTTAAAGATTTTAGTTCGCAATGAAATTGTTGCATATAAAATACCTAAAGACTCTTATGACATGAAAAAAATTGGAGTTCATTTAAAACCAATTGATTTTCACCGTTCAATAAAAGAAAAGGATTCAGTCGTAGTTGACATGAGAAACTATTATGAAAGTGAAGTAGGAAGATTTAAAAATGCAATTATACCTAATGCACATTTTTCAAGAGAATTGCTCCCAAAGGTTGCAAAGATTTTAATTGGAAATGAAGATAAGAAAGTACATTTATATTGTACAGGTGGAATACGATGTGAAAAAGCTAGTTCGTATCTCATAAAAAAGGGTTTTAAAGAGGTATATCAACTTGAAGGTGGAATAATTCAATATGCCCATGATATGAAAAAAAATGATTTAGAGTCTGAATTTATAGGAAAAAATTTTGTGTTTGATGATAGGATGGGAGAACGTGTAACAAGCGACATTGTAGGACAATGTCACCAATGTAAATCTCCATCAGACAATCATAAGAATTGTAAAAACCAAGCATGTCACATATTATTTATTCAATGCAATCATTGTGCTAAAAAATATAATGATTGCTGTTCTGAACCTTGTAATAAATTTTTACAACTTGATTTAGAAACACAAAAAAAATTAAGAAAAGATAAAAATAAAAAGGTTTCAAGTGCTAAATTATCAAGTAAATTTAGGCCAAAACTTTATAAACTGTTTAATTATTGGGAATAATAAAATAATGATAGAAAAAATTAAAAATTTCATGTTGAAACCTATTAAGGTTAGTTACAAGGATAGATCAGACTATACTCCAATTGAAAATTTCATATTGAATCCTATTATTTTAGCTTTACTTGTTTTTCTAGTAACTTACCAAGCTTTCTCTTTGAACGATGATGTAAAACCATCTGCTTCTGATACAGCTCTTAGTAATGCAATGATTTACTTTGAAAAAGGAGATTTTGATAATGCTGTGCTCCAGCTTGAATCAGTTGTTGATAATTTCTCAGGTTCTAAAGCTGCTCATCAAGCTAAGTTTTATCTTGGTAGAACTGCATTTATAAATGGTAATAATGATAAGGCACTTGTTTATTTATCTGAAAGCGTTCCAAAAATGAGATATGATAATCTTAAAAAGGAAGGATATATCATGCTTGCTGAACTAGAAAACGATACGAAAATGTTCGATAAGGCTATGAAATTCACTGATTCTGATAATGAAATTAAATACATTAGCATTCTCAAAGCTAAAAAACTAGCTCAAAACGGTGATTCAATTCAGTCAATTAAGCTTCTTGAGTCTTTAGATGCTGATAATCCTGCTTATAATCAACTTTTTGAAGAAGTGTATGGCTTTGTGCTAAGTATTAACTAAGATACTTGTTAAAACGATATTAATTAAATATATTCCAATGAATTTAATGGGCTACGGCCCATTTTTGTTATAATGAAAAAATTAAAGGGTAATTATGATTAATAGAGATTTAATTGAAATTTTTATTGAATTAGCTAGAGAGAAGAACATTGAGCGTTCCGAGCTTGGTACAATAATTGAACAATTATTTTTGTTTATTATTGAAAAAGAAACTGGTGAGTCAGATAACTGTAGTGTTATTGTTAATTTAGATAAAGGCGAAATTGAAATATATGTTGAGAAAACTATCGTCGATGAAGTCGATGACGATCATTTTGATATTACCCTAGATAGGGCTATTGAGCTTGAACCAGATTTAGCTGGTGAATTAAAATTGGGAGATACTTTTGTTGAGGTTATTGATCCTGCGCGTTTTGGTAGAAGATTAGTTGCAAATGCAAGACAATTTTTAAATAAAAGAACAAGAGAAGTTCAACAACAATATATTTATGAGGATTATGTTCAAAGAATAGGAGAAGTTATAATCGGAACTGTTCACCAAGTACATCGAGAAAATACTTTTGTAAACATTGAGCAAACAGAACTGAGAATGCCAAGAAATGAGCAAATTTATTCCGAAAGATTTAGAAGAGGTGATACCATTAGAGCTTTGGTTAAATCAGTTGAAGTGACTCCAAAAGGACCAGATATTTTAATATCAAGAAGTGACGATCTTTTTCTTTACAAGCTTTTTGAAATGGAAGTTCCAGAAATCGAAGATGGTATTATTGAAATTAAAGGGATTGCAAGAAAACCAGGAGAAAGAAGTAAAATTATTGTTCATTCTGTAGACAAACGAATTGATGCTGTTGGTGCTTGTGTTGGTATGAGAGGAAGCAGAATTCAATCAGTTGTCAGAGAATTAAACAATGAAAAGATTGATATTGTTAACTTTACAGAAAAATCTGAGGTGTTTATTACCAGAGCACTTTCTCCTGCAAAACCAGTTGATTTATATATAGATGACGACAGAAAATATTGTGTTGCAATTTTTGATGAAGGTGGTCTTGAAAATGCTGTCGGTAGAAGTGGTGTCAATATTAATCTTGCTTCAAAATTAACAGGATATACAATTGATGCCTACACAAAATCAGAATATGATGAAGTGCTTATAAATCAGAAAACAACTCTTAAATCATTAGATGGAATTACAAAAACTTTAAGTAATAAACTTTCAAAAGCAGATATTGTTTCAGTTGCAGATTATTTAAACATAAAAAAGTATGTTCTAAGCGAAGAGTTAGAGCTTAATGATAAAGAGATATCTTTAATAAGTGATGCAGTAAATTCATTTATAGAAATTACGCATAATAAACAAAAAGAAGTTGAAGATACAGTTGAAAATACTGAAGAGAGTGTCAAGTTAGATTCCATTGTCGAAGAACAAAATATTGAAGTGGTTGAAGAAAATAACGAAAAAGTTGACTCAACAGATGAAGAACCAGCTGAAGAAGTAGAGTTGCCCGAAGAAGTTGTTGATTCTGAACAAGAGCAAAAAAATATTGAGGAAAAAGAAGAATAATTAATGTCTGATTCAATAAGAATATTCCAACTAGCAAAAGAGTTAAATATATCACATAATGATATTTTAGACTTTTTAAAGTCAAAAGACATATCTGTCTCAAGTCATATGTCTCCCATTGATGGTAAAACGCAGCAGATTGTATATACTGAGTTTGCTAAAGACCGTCAATCTGCAGAAAGGGACAGAAAAGAGCAAGTCAGAAAAGAAATACATGACTCTAAAGTTGTGATGAAAACTAAGTCTGTCAAAAAGTTCAAAATTATGTCTGTTGAAGATCAACGTAAATCAGAGAAGAAAAAAGTTGAAGCGCCAATTAAGGAAGAAAAAGACAGTAAAAAGACTGAAGTAAAAAAAGAAGCTCCTGTTGAGAAAAAACCAAAGAAAAAATTGAGAAAAATCTCTTTACGTGAACCAGAAAAGGTAGAGGATAAAAAGCAGGCAAAAAAACATAAAGATGAACTGAAAAAAGATAGTTCTGCTGTTAAAAGATTGAAAAAGACCCTTGCTTCTATGGATTCAAGTCCAAAGAAGAAGTCATATAAGAAAACTAAAAAAGATGTTGGGTTAGATGATGGAGATCAAAAAAGATCAATCGAGCTTGCTGAATATGCAAGCATTGACGAAATAGCTAAAGTTTTGGATGTATCAACCAGTGAGGTTATTGGTAAATGCTTACAAATGGGTATTTTAGCAACCGTAAATCAAAGACTCGAATGGGATGCCATAGAATTAATTGCTGGTGAATATGACGTTGAATTAAAAAAATATGAAGAAGTCGTTGATGATTTGTTTGTAACATCGCATTCTGAACAAGAGCTTTCAAATGCTACAGAAAGAGCTCCGGTAGTAACAATTATGGGTCATGTTGACCATGGTAAAACATCCATTTTAGATTTTATTAGAGAAACAAAGGTTGCAGCAGGCGAATCGGGTGGAATTACGCAGAGAGTTGGAGCTTATCAGGTCTTACATAACGATAATAAAATTACTTTTTTAGATACACCTGGACATGAAGCCTTTACTGCTATGAGGGCAAGAGGTGCTCAATCAACTGATATAGTTATTCTAGTCGTTGCTGCCGATGATAGTGTTATGCCTCAAACAATTGAAGCTATTAATCATGCAAAAGCTGCGGAAGTGCCCATTGTTGTAGCAATTAACAAAATTGACAAGCAAGGTGCAAATCCAGATGTAGTTAAAAGAGAGTTATCTGAAAAAGATATTTTAGTTGAAGATTGGGGAGGAAAGATTCAATCTGTACACACCTCTGCAAAAACGGGTGAAGGTATAGATGATCTTATGGAAGCAATTTTACTTGAGGCTGAAGTTTTAGATTTAAAAGCTAATCAAGATATTGATTGTAAAGGTATTGTAATTGATTCAAGACTGGATAAAGGATTAGGGCCTGTTGCCACAGTTTTAATTCAAAAAGGTACCTTAAGTATAGGAACACCATTCATTTGCAATAACCACCCTGGTAAAGTTCGAGCGATAATGAATGAAAATAATGAAAGAATTTCAGAGGCAAGACCATCAGATCCAGTTCAAATTCTTGGTTTTGATACCGTTCCTCAAGCTGGAGACATTTTTGCAGAAGTTGAAAATGAATCTGATTTAAAGAAAATTGCTAATGAACGTCAAAGAATTAAACGAGAAATTGATCTTCAGATGGTTCAAAAAACATCTTTAGACAGTATATCAGCTCAAATTAAAGAAGGCGATATGAATAATTTAAATATTATTATTAAGGCTGATTCAGATGGATCAATTGAAGCTTTAATTCAAAGTATCGAAAAAATCAATAATGACGAAGTTGGTGTGGATATTGTACATAAAGGTGTTGGAAATGTGACTGAATCTGATGTATTGCTAGCTCAGGCTTCACAAGCTATTATAATAGGTTTTGGAGTTCAAATTCCATCTAATACAAAGCTCTTAGCAAGTCAAAATAATGTAGAAATTAGAGCATATACTATTATTTATCAGATCGTTGAAGACGTTAAGATGGCCGTTGAAGGATTATTAAAACCTGACATTGTTGAAGAGGTTGTTGGTGAGGCAATAGTTAAAGAGTCATTTAAAATTCCTAAAATTGGTTTTATTGCTGGATCTCAAGTTGAATCAGGTAAAATTACGCGCGATTGTTTTGTTAGATTAATTCGCGATAATGAGGAACTTGTTTCAAAGGGATCAATTATTTCATTAAAACGATTTAAAGATGATGTAGCATCTGTTGATTCTGGCATGGAATGCGGTATTTCTGTTGAAGGTGTGAAGAAATATTTTGAAGGTGATAGAATTATTGCGTATAAAATAAATGAAATTAAGAGAACATTAGCAGACAGTTGAATAATAAACCGTTTTCAAGATCAGAGAGAGTATCACAACAAGTTTTAAAAACCATTAATGATATCTTGACTAGAGAGATGGATTTAAGAAAGTATGGTTTTATAACTTTTTCTTCAGTTAAAATGACAGCTGATTTAAAACATGCTACCTTATATTACAGTGTAATAAATCCTACTAAAAAGATAGAAGATATTAGTGATGAGCTAAATTTACTTGTTCCAGTATTTCGAAAATTTTTATCAGCATCTTTAAACCTGAGATCTACTCCAACATTAAAATTTTTTTATGATGACTCATTTGAGCAGTTTGAAAAAATTGATAAGCTAATAAAAGAGATAGATTAGCATGATCTATAACATATATAAACCAAAAGATTTATCCTCATTTTCAATAGTTAAAAAAGTAAAAAATATTACTAAAGAAAAAGTAGGTCACTCAGGTACTTTAGACCCGTTTGCGGACGGAGTATTGGTGTTAGGTGTTGGAAAATCGACTAAAAAATTATCAAATATCATACAATTCGATAAGACTTATGAAGGTATTATAAAATTAGGAGAAAAAACTGATTCAATGGATTTAACAGGAAGTGTTATTGATAAAAAGGAAGTTTGTGAAATTACCGAACAGAGTTTGATTGATTGCGAAAATAAGTTTGTAGGAGAATTGCTTCAAAGAACTCCGATGTATTCGGCAAGGAAAATTAATGGAGTTAGACTGTACAAGCTTGCAAGAAAAAATATTGAAATCAAAACAAATCCAAAGTTAGTAACTATTAAGAGCTTAAAAATTGCTTTATTAAATAATAATACCTTAAAAATCACTGTTGATTGTTCATCTGGGACCTATATAAGGGTTTTAGCAGAAGATATAGCAGAGTATTTAGGTACTATAGGTCATTTGATAAGCTTAACACGATTAAGTGTTGGTGAATATAAATTGGATGAATCGGTTACAATTCAAAAGTTTGAGGATATATGGAAATCGTAACATCATTAAAAGATTTTAAAAAGTTATCAAATTCAGTTATAACTGTTGGCAACTACGACGGTATTCATAAGGGACACCATGATGTGTTATCTTATATTGTAGAGGAGGGTAAAAAAAGAAGTATACCTTCTTGCCTAATTACGTTCGATCCTAATCCTTTTTATATACTTTCTAATAAAACTACTCCAATAAATCTTCAAAGCTTAGATTTAAAGCTGGAAACTTTAAAAAAGATAGGTTTGGATATAGTATTAATTTTACCATTTGATAAAGAGTTTTCATTAATGTCAGCTCAAACATTTGCAAATACAATTATAAAAGATTTATTTAATCCAACTATGATTTCAGTAGGTACAAATCACTTCTTTGGACATAAAAAAGAAGGAAATTTTGAATTTTTACAAGCTTTTTGCAGTGACAATAATATAGAACTTCATACACCTGTAATGAGAGAACATATGGGTAGTACCATATCTAGCAGCTTAATTAGATCATTGATTTTAGATGGAAACTCAAGTAGGGTATATGATTATTTAGGAAGATATTATGGGTTTAATGCAACTGTTGTTTCTGGTTCAAATCGTGGAAAAACAATGAATTATCCAACTGCAAATTTTATTCCAATTTTTGAAAATCAGTTACTTCCGAGCACTGGAGTATATTTAACTAGGGTTTTTTTCGAGGGAGAAAGTTATTTTGGAATGACAAATGCGGGTGTTAGGCCAACTTTTAATGAAAAAAAATTTGTTATGGAAGTTCACATTTTATCTGATAAATTCGGCAATCTATACGATAAGAATTTTTATATCGAGTTTTTAGACAAAATTCGAGATGAAAAAAAGTTTGATAGTAAAGAACTATTGATCAAACAAATTGAGAAAGATAAAGAAGTATGTATTGAATTAATAGATACTTTTAAGGAGAAATATGAAATATAGTAAAGAAACAAGTACACTTCTTCAAGACGCAGGTCTTGATGCAAAAAATGTCGGTAGTAGTGAAGCGCAAATTGCACTTCTAACTGATCGAATTAGATCATTGACAGAGCATGTAAAGATGCACAAGAAAGATGTTCATTCAAAACATGGTTTAGTTAAGTTAGTGTCACAGCGAAAGAAGCTATTGAAATATTTAAGAAAAACTAAACTAGATAGTTATGATGAATTAATTAAAAAACTATCGATAAGAGGAAAATAAAGAAGAAAATGATAAAAGTAGAAAAGAATATAGCGGGTAGACCGCTTAAAATAGAATCAGGACAAATCGCTAGGCAAGCTGGTGGTTCCGTGCTTATTAGTTATGGAGAAACAGCAATCTTAGCAACAGTGTGTTGTTCATCCGAACCAAGAGAAGGCATTGACTTTTTACCAATGCAGGTTGAATACAGAGAAAAACATTATGCGGGTGGAAAAATACCTGGAGGGTTCTTTAAAAGAGAGGCTAA
>Ga0208624_1000140_pt1 | contig 37423 bp, 32 predicted proteins | sample Knorr_S23_td_DCM_FD_185607 | JGI IMG/M metagenome (GOLD analysis project Ga0208624, IMG submission 185607) | Marine microbial communities from Southern Atlantic Ocean transect - Knorr_S23_td_DCM_ad_71m_LV_A (SPAdes) (version 2) | ecosystem: Environmental > Aquatic > Marine > Oceanic | place... | reverse complement strand
TTAACTGCTAGAGCAGTTGCTAAAGTTTCAATAATTGCTGAAGAAGGAACCGACAATCACGCTAAAGCTAAAGATATCTTGGGTATGGTGAATGCATATCATTCAGATGCTAAATTCTTCTTAAGTGAAGGAAGAGGTGACGATGCTTTTGCTGCAGTTAATTACGCACATGGATGGATAGACTGCGGCGTAAGGCTTGGATATTTGGATGGAAAAGGAGATTGGCAGCTTTTTACGCTCTAAGATTAATCAGCTCCTATTCGAATAGATCCATCTTTGTAGTGAATGTGAATATTATTTCTCATATATTCAGCTAGGTTTGAAAGTGATTCATAGATATCATCTTCTTTCATTTTCAAGGCCTTTGCTGCTTTCTTTGTAGACCAAGGATTTTTAACGAAATCATACAATTTTAGTTATTCGTAAACTTTTTTGTCATTTGTATTCTAATCACTCAGGGCCATGAACTAACATTGTTAGAGGGTGTTTAAACTTAACTATTTTCTAGATATCTAATAACATGGCTTTCGCTTTCACTTAAAGGATACATTTGTTCGCCCAATGTGTCTTTCCATAATCTGAAGAAGGACCCCTTGAGGTAATCGTTGATGAACCTCGGATGAATATACGAACCCCGACAAACGGCAGGCGTATTTCCCAATCTTTTAGCTACTCCTTTGACCATTTTTGTTATATTCTTTTTCCGTTGTTTTTTATCGTCTTTTTTCCTAAACTCACTAATTTCTTCTGCAGCTAATTTAGTTCCGCCCCAAGTTCTAAAATCTTTAGCAGTAAACTTCTCTCCAGATATATCTTGAATATATTCATTCACATGATAGGCTTTTACGTCCTGAGAATTTCCATCTTCATCAAAAAATAAAAATAAATCATCACTTTTACCTTTCTTTGCATCTTTACACATCATTACCAATGCAGGTAAATCAGGTATCTCTTCATCATTGATTTCGATTTCGTGCTTTTTATTACTTTTTCCAACAAAAGTAAATTTCCCTCCGACCTGAGAATCATACCATTTATCATGGTCATCAGTAATTTCAGTTGGTTCGAAATCTATATGCTCATCTTGCATTGTAGAAAGACCATACGTTGCTTTTTCTTTGTCATCTCTTGAAGTTTCGTTTCCAATTCTGATGAAAGTAGTGTCTAGTAGTCTAACAATTAATGCCATTACCCTTTCGTAAGGCAAATCATGTTGCTTTTTATTTCCTTCATATGCTAAATCTTCGAAGTACTTTTCCCTAATTTTCGGCAACGTTCTGCCAAAAGTTGACATTTTGTCAAATTTTGCTTCGCTTCTCAATTGGGTCCAAATTGGGTGGTAAATGTATTGAGTTCTTTTTTTCGCATCTATTCCTGTTGCTTGTAAGTGGCCATTTTTTTCTTTACAAATCCAAACTTCAGTCCATGCAGGAGGTATCCTCATTTCCTCAATTCTTTTCAAATCCCTCTTCCCTTTCACAGGTTTTCCTTCCGAATCTAAGAAAGAATGAGTTTCTCCTTTTATTTCTCGAGTAAACCCTTCCTCTGTGTTGCTTGAATAATACAATCCGGCTTGTTCAGCATCGGCGATTGCGTTAATTTTTTTTTCATTAGCCATTAAATTAAATTTTTAGGGTTTAATCCTTCTAGTTCAGGTACAACAAACATTCCGTCTTTTCGAATTAAGGCATCATCAAACCAAATCTCTCCGCCTCCATAATCTGGACGTTGAATTAGTACCATATCCCAGTGTATATCTGATCTGTTACCGTTGTCTGCAATATCGTACGCATTTCCTGGAGTGAAATGGAAACTACCGGCTATTTTTTCATCAAATAGAATATCTCTCATAGGTTCAGTAATGTATGGATTAAATGCAATTGCAAATTCTCCAATAAATCGACCTCCATCATCAGTATCTAATATTGAATTTAGTTTTTCTTCATCACTTCCCGTAGCTTTGACAATTTTACCTTTTTCAAATTCTAGTTTTATGTTGTTAAATACAGTTCCATGATACAATGTTTCAGCATTAAATTGAATATGTCCTTCTACTGAATCTTTGACTGGAGCAGTAAAACATTCTCCATCCGGAATATTTCTTTCCCCTGCACATCTGATAGCTGGAATGTCTTTAATCGAAAATCTTAGATCAGTTCCAGGTCCTTTAATGTGAACTTTATCAGTATTATTCATCAATTTTTCCAATGGCTTCATTGCTTCATCCATATTCTTGTAATCTAAGCAACATACATCAAAATAGAATTTTTCAAAGGCTTCAGTAGACATGTTGGCTTGTTGCGCCATTGAAGGAGTTGGCCATCTGAGAACAACCCACTTTGTGTTTGCAACACGCTCTTTGAAATGAACTTTTTGTAAAAGTTCAGATTGATAAATGGCCATTTTTTCAGATTCAACATCAGACATTTCAGATATGTTCAAACTTCCTCTCAATCCGATATATGCGTCCATTTCTTTCATTCTAAATTTTTCAACATCTCCCATTAATCCCATATGTTCCTGCGTAGTATCTAAAATCAGTTCCTTTAGTATTAGATTATTCTTCCAAGTTACAAATGGTATTCCACCCACTTTACGTGCAGCTCTAATTGTAGCAATTACCATTTCTTGTGGGATATCAAAAGCTTCAATCAATACCTTTTCACCTTTGCCAAGTGAGCAAGAGTGGTTGATTAGCAAATCAGCTAATTTTTCAAATTGTGAATGAATCATATTTACATAATTGAGCCGCAGTCTAAAGAGTTTTTCTCAAATTAATTTTCTTGATTTAGATAATTCACCTACTAGATTTTCACCCATTAATTTTTCGATATTATTTGGTTTATGTTTAGTTAACCACATCATTTTTACAAGAGCAGTCTCAGGTAAAGTATCATGAGTTTCCACAACTCCTTTTTCAATTAATTTTCTTCCGTTTCTATATACATTAAGATTAGTGGTACCTGCTAAGCATTGTGTAGACATTGCTACAGGCATGTCTTTAGCTGTTTTACCTATCGATTCTAACAGATTAGAGTTTATGTGTCCTAACCCTGTACCTGCAATTACAACGCCTTTTTTCGAAGAGGTTACGTTTTCCCAATCTCCAGAATTAAAGCCTGGATGAGCCCATACTAGGGCAATTTTTTCGTCGAATCCTGATTTAATAACAGTTTTCTCACATGTAGGGCGATACTTTCCTTTCCATTCTATTTTTTCGCTTACAATTCCAATAGGTTCATCGTTTAATGACGTGAAAGCGTCTCTCTTGGATGAGTGATTTTTCCTAGTTCGGTTTCCTCTCCATATAGCTACATTTAGATCATCAGTAGTTTCATGCATAGCAATTGAAATTTCGCCAAGGTCACTCATAGCAGCTTTTGCAGCCCCTTCTAAATTCAAATGTGCATCACTTGAAGGTCTATCAGGGCTTCTTTGGGAACCTGTGAATATAACTGGATTTGATATTTCGGGTAATTGGAAAGAAAGTGCTGCAGCAGAGTATGACATCGTATCAGTACCATGGCCTATAATTATTCCATGATTTTTCTTAGAATGTATTTCTTCTACTTTGGTTGCCATTTGTTCCCAATGTTTTGGTTCCATATCTTCAGAGGCTAACGATAGTAATGGCTCAGCTTCAATGTTAGCAATATTCTTTAGAGAGCTTACAGAGTTGACTAATTGTTCAGCAGTTATGGCGGGGCTAACTGCTCCAGTTTTATAATCAACAAAAGAAGCAATTGTTCCCCCAGTTCCAAGGATTGTAATATCATTTAGATTCTTATTTTTTTCGTTTTTTAATTTATTCTTTGACTTTTCTCTTGCTTTTTCTATAATATTTAGTTCAGCGCCTTCGGCAGAAATTCCGATATTGTAACCATTGTCTAATTTTAAAACAATAATGTGATCTCCGGAAAAATTGTTTCTAGGCATGATAATGCCTTCTAAAGTTTGTTCTTTATTGGTAATTTTTACTTTATCGTAAATGTTTGCACCATTGTCACTTATGAATTTCTCGGCCAACTTAGGCATAGTCCTTCATTGAGGCTAGGTTTATTACTCTCATCCCCATTAGACTATTGTGGGTTTCAGAGATAGATTGCAGAACTTGAAGGACACAGTAGGTCAGTGGGCAGACACTGCAAGTGGGAGTTCTTTAGATAAAAAAATAGAAAGAAATCTCACAGAAATGTCAGCAGGATCTGAGATTCAAAGAGCTGCGGCAATCAAGGCTCTAGTTATTCAAGCACAAACTGAAGAAAAATGGCTAGACCCAATCATAGATTCATTTCTTAGAGTTTTACCTGATCAGCTAGAATCTCCTCAGGAGGCATTAATAGATGGTTTGATGGAATTACGTAAAGTAAGACCTAAAAGAGCTAAGGAAATTTTTGAGGGTATGCAGTCAGCACTAGATAGCCCATATCCAGCAGTTCGTTCTAGGGTAGTAGAGATTTGGACTAATTTTTCTTTAAAATCTAAGGCAAAAAATAGTGACACTATTGCAGATTTGTTTGAGATGCTCAGCGACGACGACAAGGATGTACGATACCAAACTCAGGAGTCGTTGTCAAAAATTATGAACGCTATTCCTAGAGCTGCACTTCCAGCTTTGAAACAGGCACTCCGTGATGAAGATTGGAGAGTGGTCTATCATTCTATTGTATTGTTGACTGAATTTGCTAAAAAGTATCCTAAGCCTTCTGCAGCGCTCGCACCAGAGGTAGTTTCGGCATTTAATTCTGGTGAAAAATTAAAGGAAAGGGCTGCGGATTGTGTAGGAATGTTAGGTCTAGCAGATCCTCAAGCAGTTAAGGGTGCGGTTCCAGGATTAATCAAAGGAGTAGAAAGTAAATCATCTGAACTACGCAAAGCTTCAGCCAAAGCACTAGGAAGGATAGGAAGTAAAGATGCGATGGTAGTTTTTCATGCAGTACCTAAATTAGCCAAAGCTTTGAAGAATGACGACTGGTATATTCATACAGAAGTTGTGAAAGCTTTAGGATATATTGGATCCAACAAACCTACACTAGTGAAACCACATTTGCCAATTATTAAGAATCGAACAACTACTGGTGCAGACAGAAATATATGTCAAGCAGCAGAGTGGGCTTACAAAAAAGCTGGCGGAAAATAGATGCCTGGCCAGGGTCGTCAAGGCCGTAGTGATGCTTTCCAGAGGAAAGCTCGTCGCGAGGGCTACAGAGCAAGATCAACGTACAAACTGAAGGACATTCAAAAAAGAAGTAAAATTTTCAAGACTGGAGATAAAGTTTTAGATTTGGGAGCTGCTCCTGGTGGATGGTCTCAAGTAGCATTAGAATATATTGGAGAAGAGGGCAAGTTAGTTGGAGTGGATTTACAGCACATTTTACCATTGAAAGGGGCGCTTTTTCTGCAGGGAGACTTACGTGAAAAGGAAATACGAGATAAACTGCACGAATTAATGCCTAAAGCGGACGTGGTTATTTCAGATATGAGTCCGAATTTATCAGGTAATTATTCTGTAGATCAAGCTCGTTCAGTTGAATTGTCATCTTTAGCTTTGGAGATAGCAGCAGAAAGGATGGCTTCAGCTTTTGTAGTTAAAGTGTTTGAGGGTGCAGATTTTCAGGAATATAGGAAAGCAGTAATTGACGAATTCGGGTCTGTTAGAACTTTATCTCCAGAAGCTTCACGTAAACAATCTAGTGAAGTGTATTTGATAGCTAAGCGGAAACGGCGATGAAGCTAGGAGTACTTTTCTCAGGAGGTAAAGATTCTTATCTTGCAATGCATATTGCATCTGAAACTCATGAATTGTCTTGCTTGTTAACTATTAATTCATCGAATCCTAATAGTTGGATGTTTCACACACCAGCAATAGAATGGACAAAGTTACAAAGTCAATCTTTGAAAATTCCACAGATTATTCAAAATACTAAAGGTGTACAAGACAAGGAGTTAGACGATTTATTTGAGTTGATTGATAAAGGCAAAAATCAGTTTTCTATCGAAGGAGTTGTTACAGGTGCATTAGCATCAACATATCAGTCAACTAGGATTCAGAAGATTTGTAACGACCTAAATTTATGGTGTTTCAATCCGCTTTGGCAGATGTCACAAAAGACACTTCTTGAGGAACTATTAGAAAACAATATTGAGTCAATAATTACAGGAGTTGCAGCAGAACCTTTTGATGATGAATGGTTGGGACGAGAAATCGATTTAGAGTGCATTAATGATCTAATCAAGCTTAAAGAAAGTCATCGTATTAACCCTGCAGGTGAAGGAGGCGAAATAGAATCATTTGTAGTTAATGCCCCTTTGTTCAACAGTAGATTAGAAATTATTCAGTCTAAAATTCATTATTCAAATTATTCAGGTAGACTAGAAATTGTTGAGGCTTCACTTAAATGAAAACTTTACTAATGTCAACTTGTACCCATGCACTTAGTGATATGGAATTTGTTTTTCCTATATCAGAGATACTAAGTAAAAATGAGCACGATCTCGTTCATTTTGAGGATTGTGATAAAAGGTTAATGTCTAAATATGATAAGATAATAATTTGTGGTACTTCAATGCAAGATTTTTCATATATTGATAATTTACCTTTTTTTGAAGAATTGTTGAGCAATTTTGAGGGTCCGATTCTTGGTATTTGCTCAGGAATGCAAATTTTAAGCTTAATATTTGGGGCAAGTGGGTTAGTAGATAATACTGAAGTGGGTTTTGTCGAAATTAAAACTCTAATTCCAAATAAGTTGTTTAAAGGCAATTTCCAGGGATACAATCTTCACAATTGTTCAGTTAATGAATGCGACACATTTAAGGTCTTAGCAAAAAGTGAGAACAGTATCCAAGCTGTAAAGCATAAATTTAAAGAAATTTATGGAATATCATTTCATCCTGAGGTTAGAAATCAGGAAGTTGTACGAAATTTTTTAAAAATTTAAAGTTCCTTTGCGCCTTTCACAACTTTGCTTGCACTTAGGTTGGTAAACCCAACTACGCCTGCAATGTCCTCAGTAGAGGCACTTTTCAAGTCTTCTACACTATGGAATCCTGCGTCATACAAGTTTTCAGCTTTTACAGCACCTAATCCTTTAATCTTAGCAACCGAGGCAACAAATTCGCTTTTTCCGCCCCCAGGCCCACTTGATTCCTTAACCTCAGGGAATCTTCCACTTTGTATATTTCTCCACTCTTTTATGATTTCGGAAACCGATTCTAGGCTACTAATGTTAGCATTGAACCAACCGTCTCTTGCGTGTAAGGATTGTCTTGCTAAATCTAATTCATCTTCCATTTCTTGAGTTATTGATAGCAATCTTTCATATTTTTCAGTTTGATCTTCGATTATCCCTTGCATTTCTTTGATTTTAGGCTCATATTCAGCGGCAATTTTACTTTGCCTTTGTCTTTGAATTTCAAGCTCACGAAGTTTAGCATCTCTTTCAGTCAGTAATTCTTGTAATGAGGAAATCATTGTTTGTCTAGTTTCAATATCAGATTCTAAATAGTTAATTCGATCTAGAGACGCATTAAGATCTTTCTCTTGCTGTTCGTAAGCATCCCATAACTTTTCTAGTCTTTGTTGTTCTAGACCTAGGCTATTTTCAAGCTGTGCAATTTGTTCCTCTAACTCAGCGCTCATACTAACACTCCGTGTTTCAGACCACGCTACCTGTTATATAATCTCCTCTGTCGATTAGACATTGTGGAAACATTAGTAGGCTGTGGTCGCTTGGTGACAAATGATTCTGATCAAATTTTGTCATTTGTTAATCCGAATTTAGCGTTGATTGACTCAAGAAGTGTCTGTGGAATAGAGCATCTAAAGCAAGCAGCTACTCTTTCATTATCCTCGCACAGCGGTGGATATAATCTTTCCAAAGATAAATCTACAGAAGTTTTACTTTATTTAACCTTTCAAAGGCAAATATCTAAAGCTTTGAAACTAGCAGGGATTCAGGACGATACTAAATCGATTGCATGGGTGTCATTTGGCGAATTACCTACTAATTTATCTGACATAGTAAAAAAAGATTCATCGGTTCTTTCAATTTCTAAATATAATTTTCTGGAACTTGCCAGCGATATATCACCTAATCTCGAAGACTCAGTAAAACAGAAAATAGTTATGACACGTACAGCTACTTTGCCAGTTCAACCCCGTTAAGAGTCAGATAACTTTTTTTATGCCAAGTATCACTAGTAATTTATGTCTGATTCTAAACTAATAGAAAAATTAAACGGCGGGCTTGGTTGGGAATTACGTGCCGCTGCACTATATGCGCATTATTCAGCATACGTCAAAGGTATTCACAGATTACACCTCAAACCCTTCTTTGATGAAGAAGCTACCGAATCACACACTCATGCAGAAATGGTAAGGGCAGCAATTGTTAAACTCGGGGGTACAGCAGTTACCGATAGAGACAGTACTGAAATAGTTCACACAACAGATTACAAAACCATGCTCAAAGAAGCATTGATGACGGAAAAAAAAGCAGCTGAAGGCTACGAAGAAGTTTTGTCGTTAATCAAGGACGATGAAGAAATGTATGATTCTATCGAACAAATTTATTTCCAAGAACTTCGCTCTGTAGAAGAAGTAACACAGCTTCTGTAATTATTGATCAATAATATTTTCTTTAATTCCCCAGCCAATAATACATCCGATTAAGGATCCTACAATTCCGAAGAGCATAAAATCAACATCATTGGCAATCATATTTCCTAGAGAAACACCGGGATTAACATCACCAAATGCAGTACTTGAAACGATGAAGAGTGTAGCACCAATTGATGCTGGGTCCTGCGAAGTTAACAACGAAGTTACAAAAAATGTAGTCCCAACTAAAGCAGCTATTAGCACTGCTGGATCGCCGTCCAGCATGGAATCATTTGTTCCAGGGTTGATTAAATCGAATAAATAAAATCCTAAACAAGCACCCAATATTTGCCCTCCGATATAAGCTATCATTGTATCTCTATCCATTTTATCAGATAGAAAAGTAGGAATTGTAATTACGGGATTAAGATGACATCCAGAAACGGGCCCCAATATATGTACAAGAACAAATAGAGTTAGCGTTAAAGTTATTAGCCCAATGAGAATGTGAAGCGTTCCGCTCTCTTCTCCTGAAATTCCAGCATTATTAGTTAATGAGGAGACTCCAAAAAAAACCAAGAAAAAAGTTCCCATCACCTCCGCACCGACGGTTTTCCAATTTGTATTTTCAAACATGTTATCTAATGGTTTATTGGGTCTTGCTTTTAATACCTACTCGTGATAATAACACATGATTCAAATTGCCAGTCCTCAGATAGGGAAGGAAGAAAGGGATGCCGTTGACCGAGTATTACGCTCAGGTATAATTGCCCAAGGTCCAGAAGTGGCTAAATTTGAAGAAGAATTTGCAGAGGCATGTGGAGTGAAATACGCAGTTGCTGCATGTAACGGAACTACAGCAGGTCACCTAGTAATGCTGGCTAGTGGTTTGGGTCCCGGAGATGAGGTAATAACAACTCCGTTTACATTTTTTGCTACAGCCTCAGTAGTTATTATGGCGGGTGCAAAGCCAGTCTTTGTCGATGTTGAAGATGATGGATTTTGTCTAGATCCTAAAAAAGTTGAGGCGGCTATTACTGATAGAACAAAAGCCATCCATCCAGTTCATTTATACGGAGAATTATCAGATATGCCTTCATTCCTGAAGATTTGTGAAAAGCACAACATTCTCTTAATTGAAGATTCAGCACAGGCACATTGCGCAAATTCATGGAACGGTAACGCAGGAAGCTTCGGAAAAGCAGGCTGGTTCAGTTTCTATCCAACAAAAAACATGACAACTTCTGAAGGCGGCATGATAACAACAAACGACGAAGAATTTGCTAACAAATGTAAAGTTATTCGAGCTCATGGTATGACTGCTCAGTATCAGCACACAGAATTCGGATATAATTACAGGATGACTGATATTTCTGCAGCGATAGGTCGTGAACAGCTTAAGAAATTATCAAAGTTCAATTCACGTCGCAGAGAAATAGCTGAAATTTACAATTCAGAACTTTCGGACTTAGTTGTAACTCCTAAAAACAGACGAGGCCATGTATTTCACCAATATACAATTCGTACTGAAAAAAGAGACCAACTGAAAGAATTTTTATTCGATAGAAAAATCAATACTGGCATTTATTATCCCAGTTTATTGTTTAACTATCCTTCCATGGAAGCATACAAATCAATCTGCCCTAATGCCGAGATTTTGATTAAAGAAGTGTTAAGTCTACCAGTTCACCCTGCACTTACAGACTCAGATGTTTTTGAAGTAATTTCTTCAATAAAAGAATTTTTCGAGTGATTTTTCTCGTATATTTTCCATTTTGAGTCAAGGTTCTATTTCTTTTAGGCATAACTTTATACATTTTGTTCAAATTAATGATATGAGGTAGTATTTTGTCAAATTCATTTCCTAGATTAGGTAAACCCGCCCCGCTTTTCGAGGGAGATGTAGTTAGGTTTGACTCGAGGAAAAAAAAAATTTTTTTTGATACCATTTCTCTAAATAAAATAATTGAAGAAAAAAAGTGGACTGTCCTCTTCTTTTATCCAAGAGACTTTTCAAGTTTGTGCCCTACCGATATCCACTCATTTAATAGAAGAATCAAGGATTTTGAAAAAGCAAACTGTGTATTGGTAGGTTGTTCGACAGATTCTAAAAATTCTCATAAAGCCTGGATGGAAAAGCCACGTACAAAAGGAGGTATCGACAAATTATCTTACCCACTAATGGCAGATCCATCATTAAGAATTGCACGTTCTTACGGAGTTCTTCAGAGAGAATTAGGTCAAGCATTAAGAGGAACCTTTGTAATAAATGACGAAGGTATTCTAATGTCCTTGGCAGTTAATCCTGCTAAAATTGGTAGGAGCATTGATGAAACGGTTCGGACACTACAGGCTCTCCAAACTGGGATGGAATGTCCGGCAGGCTGGCGCCCTGGTAGAAAAACCTTCTGAGGCTAAATATTTTAGTTCTTGTGAGTTATATTTAAAACCCCTTTTCCTGTTGTGATTACGAATATTATTATGCCGGAAAAATCAGAGGACTATAAAGCAGACCAAATTCAAGTGTTGGAGGGATTAGAGGCTGTACGAAAACGTCCTTCAATGTACATAGGTTCGACGAGTGAAGCTGGACTACATCATCTTGTTTATGAGGTGGTAGACAACTCAGTTGATGAAGCAATGAATGGCCATTGCGATTCAATTGATGTTGTTCTACATACAGATGGTTCTTGCTCAGTCACAGATAACGGCAGAGGAATTCCTATTGATCCTCATCCAGTTTACAAAGTTCCAGCAGTAGAGATAGTTATGACAAAGCTCCACGCTGGCGGTAAATTCGATAGTGATACCTATAAAGTTTCAGGTGGACTTCACGGGGTAGGTGTTTCTGTTGTAAATGCTTTATCAACTAAAGCATCTGTAGAAATTCATAGGGACGGTGGAGTTTTTACTCAAACTTACAAAACAGGTAATTTAGATTCAGATTTGAAGAGAATAGGTGATAGCGATAGGAATGGAACATGTGTTCGCTTTACTCCTGATGGTTCTATTTTTGAAACAGTAAACTTTGACTATCAAACACTACGTTACAGGCTTAGGGAATTAGCTTATCTCAACGCAGGAATTACTATAAACCTTCGAGAAGAAGTCGAAAATGGCAAATCAGATAAATTCTTTTATGAAGGAGGAATTGCAGAATACGTAAAATTTTTGAATAAAGGTAAGACTTCTCTGATGGCCAATCCGATGTTTGTTACAGGAGAAAAGGACCAAGTACAAGTTGAGGCAGCTCTGCAATGGACTTCAGCGTTTAGAGAAAACATTCATACTTTCACCAACAATATAGCAACGCGGGAAGGAGGTACGCATTTATCAGGATTAAAAACAGCTTTGACTCGTACAATTAACAGCGTAGCTAGAAAAAGAAAACAGTTGAAAGAAAAAGATTCAGCATTAGAAGGAAATGATGTGAGGGAAGGTTTAACAGCAATTTTGTCAATTAAAGTTCCCGATCCCCAGTTTGAGGGTCAGACAAAAACTAAGCTAGGAAATTCTGAAGTAAAAGGAATTGTGGATAAAATAATGACAGAGGCTTTGTCTGATTATTTTGCAGAAAACCCCTCCGACACTCAAATTATAATTTCGAAGTGTATACAAGCATTTCAAGCACGAGAGGCAGCTAAGAAAGCGAGAGACTTAACTAGAAGGAAAGGGATTCTAGAGGGAGGTGGTCTACCAGGTAAATTAGCAGATTGCCAAAGCAAAGATCCTTCTGAATCTGAACTTTTTATAGTTGAAGGTGACTCTGCAGGTGGAACAGCTAAGCAGGGAAGAGATAGAGCGACACAGGCAATATTACCTTTGCGAGGTAAGATTTTGAATGTCGAAAAATCTCGTATCGATAAAATTTTAGCGAACAATGAGGTTATGGCATTGATTACTGCAATGGGTTGTAGTATAACTGGAGTTGAAGAAGAAGAAGAATTCGAGCTTGAGAAAGCCAGATATCATAAATTAATTATTATGACGGATGCAGATGTGGATGGTGCTCACATTCGTACCTTACTATTGACATTCTTGTACAGGCACATGAAAGGATTAATTGATGCAGGATATGTGTATGTTGCTCAACCGCCACTCTACAAAGTGAGCAAAGGTAAAAAAATGTCATACGCATACGACGATGTTCAGTTGGAAAGATTATTGTCAGAATACGGCTCTGGCTCTTCAGTCCAGCGCTACAAAGGTTTGGGTGAAATGAATGCAGAACAGCTGTGGGATACCACGATGGATCCTTCAAAAAGAACCTTGTTAAAAGTTGAAATTGAAGATGCCGAGTTAGCCGATAAAGCGTTTGTTGAACTTATGGGTGATGACGTTCAACCAAGAAGAGAATATATCGAAGCAAATGCTACAGCCGTAGCAAATTTAGATATTTAATTCTTCCATTACTTTAGGAAAAACTTCGGCAAATTTTTCGACTTCTGGCGTCGGGATAGAAAATGAAACGCGAATAAATTTTTCTCCAAATCTTGTTGAAACATAATTTCCAGCTCTAACAAATATATCGTTTTCATACAATAGCTTGTCTTGAACAGCTTGAGGACTTGCCCTATGCTCAGAAATATCAATAACCATCATACTTGCTGCCGAAGGATATACTGGTAAAGTAGCACCTTCAACTTTGTCTACTGCCTTTTTAATTATTTCTTGATTTTTACGTGCAGTTTCTAGCATACCTGGCAGCCAGTCCTTTTTTGTTTTCAGTGCAGCGATTGAGGCCCTTTGGCCTACCACGTTTATTCCTAAATCGGATACCATAGTTCCTCGAACGTCGGAAATAAAATCTTTCGGGCCTACAAGAGATCCAACCCTTAATCCAGCCAATCCACAGTTCTTTGAAACTGAGTAGCCCGTTATAGTTTTCTCAGGTAATATGTCTGCTGCTAACACGTGATTGGGTGTAAAATCCCTATAAGTTACATCGTCAATTACCCAGAAATTATGGTCTTCAGCTAAGTCACATATGGCTTTTTTTTCTTCCTTAGGATAAGTACTTCCTAATGGATTAATAGGATCAATTAAGAATATAGACTTAGTATTTGGATTTATTGCTTCTTTAATATCTTCTATTTCAAATCGATAATTTCCATGATATATCGGGATGTCCGTACACTTAGCACCGCCTAACTTAGCAAATTTGTGAACAACAAAATATGAGGGATCAGAGGTAATCATTTCACTGCCTTTTGGTTGAATATGTCTCATCAAGCAGTATAGAGCTTCAGTACCTCCATTTGTAATGTGTAGATCTTGTTGGGGTAAATTCAAGTCTTCAAGAATTAAATTTCTCAATTCAGGTAGCCCAGATGCTAATGGATATTTTGTATATTCTCTTTCATCTGCAGCTTTCTTTATAGCCTCTTGAATTGCACCATGTGTTGGCAAATGGTTAGTATTTTGTGACATCCAGATAACATTTTTGTTATTATGTGCGTAATCAAAATCATTACTCATATTTTAATATCCAACCCAAAGATATTAAGCTTGGGTCTCTCACTTTGAAGTAATAAAATGACAAATCAAACTTTTAACCGCTTAATAAATAATGAAATCTTCACCAGATTAACTTGGCTTAGATTTATAGGTTTTGAATTTTGGATGGTGGGTTTCACTCCTTTTTTTATAGGATATGTAGTTTCCTCCAAAGAACTTTACAGCTTTGATTTATTTTATGGTTTTTTAATTATCGCAATTCTCACGTCCTCTACATTCGTTCTAAATCATATCTGCGATATTGAATTAGATAAAAAAAATCCAAGAAAGGAATTTAGTTTGCTCGTTCGTGGGTCTGTAAGTCTAAAAACGTCGTGGATTTTATTTTGGATTTTACAATTGTCTTGTATAATTTTATCATTAAGATTCAACTTAGAATTTCTTTATTGTATCCTAGGATTAACGGCCATCTCATTTGCTTATAATATGGAACCATTTAGATTTAAATCAAGGCCAGGTTTAGATTTAGTTAGTAATGGACTCAGTCTGGGTTTACTAATTCCACTAGCAGCTTGGTCAATCGATCAACCTCTATTAGAGTTCCCGAAGCTATTCTTCTTATCTACTATTTGTTACCTTTTAGCCCTGTATTGCCCTACAATGGCTATAGATGTCGAGTTCGATAAAAGTTTTGGAATACAAACGTTTGCTACTAAATTTGGTGCCGAATTTACTATGAAGTTATCTTGGTTTTTTACTATTTGTGGAGTTTCTATATTGTTAATCTCAGGATATTTTGAGATTTATCCTTGGAATTTTAACTTACTTATTTGGACTGGTTGGCTACTTATAATAGAAATTTTTGTTCACTATTTTTACTTACCAATTACCCCTAACCCTACGTATAACGTGGTTGCAAAGGGCTCCATAATATTAGCAACATTCGAAGCTGCTGCAACATTTATATTTTTGATTATATTTCTGAGTTAGCTTATTGATTTACAAATCCTAAAACTTTTTTGCAGTTCGAACAGGATACTGCAATTACTCTTCCAGCATTTCTTTGATTGCCGCCGGTTTCAGCAGTAAAGTCAACTACCTGAAATCTGTAAGTATTTTTATCGACTCCTATATCTTTACTACAATAAGGACATTTTGAAGGTGCGTCAGGATTATCCTTTGAACTAAACATAAACTCTACTAGACATTGTTATTAATATGTCTTTTCTTTTTATAACAATAATTATGCCTTCATTAATGATAATAGGAACAGCTCATGTAATTGATTTATCGTCTCCTTTAGAAGGATATATTAGAGATTTTGAGCCAACAACAGTTGCATTAGAACTAGATAGAGAGAGATGGTTTGCTTTACAAACAAATACTAAAAGTACAAATGCACCTTTTTTTCTTAAAATATTATCCAATATCCAGAAATACCTTGGAGATTATTTTGGTAGCTCACCAGGTTCTGAAATGCTTGTTGCAGGCAAGGTTGCAAATTCTTTAGGTGCAGAAATAAAATTAATAGATAAGGCAATAGTGCCAACAATAATGGGAGCGTGGAAAAATATGCCTTGGATAGAATTATGGAGAATGATGAAAGAAGGTATTTTTTCTTTCATAGGTAGAGGTGATAATAATTTTGGCAATAGTATGGCTTCAGGAGACTTTACTAAAGAGTTGAATGAATTTTCCGAACATTATCCTGTAACAAAATTTCATCTTATAGATAGTAGAGATACTTATATGTGTAAAAATTTGGTAAAGTTATTCAGACATAATCCAAATGGCAGGATAGTTGCAGTTGTTGGCGAGGGTCATGTAGATGGAATGAGTTTGAAACTTCAATCAATCAAGCCCAAAATAGTTAGGCTTAGAGACTTACTTTCAAGGAAAAATAATACATTCTCGTTCAAAGTTAAAATTTAAAAATTATAGGTTACACTAAATAGATAATTCCAATTAGCTTGGACTGGTGTTCCGCCATTTGTTAAGGCTATAGTAATTTGATAATTACCTAGAGCCATTTCATTATTGTCGTTGGTAAATGTGTCAGACCAACTCGAACCTTCTCCACCGCATACAGCATTTCCATTTCCCTGCCCGATTTGGTTACCGTCAGAGTCAGCTACTTCAATAGAATAGCTAACTTCTCCTCCAAGCCCTACACAACCTATATCGCTGAAAGAAATTGATATTGACGATACAAATATTTCTACTGGAAGATTATATGTACTTGTGTCTTCGGCACCATCAACCAATTCATTTCCTTGTCCTTCTTCAGAATAGTCTTCGGGAACTACTTGTAACATTTTAGTGATTTCACCAGTTTCTCCATCTTCGTCGGTAACAATTAAAGTGACATTGTAGTATCCTCCAGAGTTCCAGGAATAATCTGTACTTGATTCGTTAGTAGTTATTTCTTCTCCGTCTCCGAAATTCCATTTGTATTCTTTTATCGGTGCTCCCAAAGCAGAGGAATCACTAGCATCAAGCGTAACATTGTCATTTGATCTAATTTTCTCGCCTGACGAAAATGTGAAGCTAGCCACAGGACCTAGCGATTTTACTTCAATATTTTTAGTTGAAGTAGTTTCTTGACCTTCACCATCTTCAACAGTAAGTGAAACAGTGTAGATTCCAGCTGTATTCCAGCTATACTCAGGTGATTTCAATGAGGAAGTCTTGTTATCTCCGAAATTCCAAAGGAAATCCAGTGCTCCACCTTCAGGATCGTATGAATCTTCTCCTGATAGCTGAATTATTTCATTAACAAACAAAGAATTAACATCACTTGTTATTTTTGAAACAGGTGGTAAATTTGTTACAGTAAATGAATGAGTAACTGTACTGCTTTCCCCGTCAGGATCTTCAACTGTCAAACTTATTGAATATTGACCCTCGCTGAGGTCTAAAGAAAATTTACTCTGCTTCGATGCAGTATAACTTGGGCCGCCCGCTTCCGAAAGATCCCATGTATAAGTTAAGAAATCATTGTCAGGGTCACTACTTGCTAGACCATTAAATGAGATTTCGTTTCCTTCTGAATAAGCACCACCATTACTCGGTGTTGTAATTGTTGCAGTTGGAGCCCTATTGCCTGGCTCGACAGTTATCACGACAATATCTTGTCCAGTTAACCCTCCAGGATCCTGAACAAGAAGGGTTAGTACTAAATCTTTACCTGGAGAATCGACGATTACAGTATCAGATACTTGATTACTTAGGTCGATTGGACTTCCTAGTCCTGACAAAGTCCATCTGTATTGAAGTTCGTCACCATCAGCATCTTTAGAAGCAGAACCATCTATTGTGAAAGGTTTACCAGCTTCCACTACATCGGCTTGCCTAGGCATCATGATTAAGGCTTCTGGAGCCGTATTTTTGTCATCATTTTCGTCATTCCCAAGACACCCACTAAAAGTCATAGTTAGAAGGGCTATTACAATGAAGATATTCTGTATTCGTTTCATTTTTCTGTTAATGCTATTCAAGCTATGAGTTTTGTTCTTATTGGCCTCTTTCCTCCACATGCCTGACAATCTAAAATTAAAGTCCTTCCTCTTTTGATGAAATCCGTATCTGGTCGATTACACTCTTGGCAAATAACAAAGGTATCTATGTACAGTTTAACACGTTCCTTAATTTTTTTTTCAGGAACTCTACCTTGAAGAACCAACCTTCGGTTGTCTATAGAACCTGCAGTCCCAAGTTCCTGCAGCAAAAATTTATACAAATGATTTTCTTCTCTTCTTAAAACATCTAGTATCTCTGTAAAGTTACGTATTATTGTTTTTTTACTTCCCTCGTGCAAAACTTCAGGTATTGGCGGAACAAATCTTTCTGAGTTCTCCATTACGTCTTCCAAGCCGTTTCTTGCTCTCTCTAGTAACTTTTCGTAGTCTAAATCCACATTGTCCTAAATCAAGCCCTAGTAAAAAGCTTACTTTATGGTTTTCTTATGAAGCCATATAGCAATCCCACTGAAAATCCGAAATGCTGTATAAAAAGTACAAGGGGGGCATAAAGTCCCTGTTTTACATTTCCAGTTTGAAATCCGACTAAAACTCCAGCTAGACCTATAATACCAAAATAAGTCAAATTCAGTATTATTGGAATCATTAAATCAACACTACCAAATAACGGTATTTGGAAGTCTGAAAAAGATATATAATACAACGCCATCAAAAAGAAGAAAGCACTAACAAATACAAAATATCTAAGGTCAAAGCTTCCTGGGTGCATTCTTGTTACCTGAGCTCTTGTTTTTCCATAATTGAACATTTGTTTAAGAAAGGGTAGAGGCCTAGATCGCCTGTGATGCCACACAACAACATCTGGCGCATATAAAATTTTAAATCCATTTTTAATTAATCTTATATCAAATTCAGCATCTTCTCCCGGCCATAGTGTATCATGAAATTGGACAGTTTCAAATACTTTTTTTCTAATTATATAATTGCAAGTAGGATTATGCTCAATTTCTTTTGCGCTTGAATGTCCTATGGTGTATCTGAAAGAAAAAAGGAATTTTGAACCAAATATTCTTCCTACAGCCTTGGCAAACGGTAGTCCTTCCCTAGGAGTAAAGTTTGGTCCCCCCACACCAACATGTGTTGAATTTTCTTCAAGGTGTTTTACAGCGTTTTTAAGCCAATCTTCTCTAAGGATTGTGTCATCGTCTGTGAAAGCAATAATTTCTCCCTTTGCTATTTCTACGCCCGTGTTTCGTTTTTTTCCAGCAGCTACTGACTCATATTTCAATACAGTTTTTATCCCAAAATCTTTGGCTTTTTTTACATTTCGTTCTAATAAATCTGTTTTTTCATCACCAATTAAAATTAACTCATATTTATCTTTTGGATAGTCCAATTTATTTACACTCTCAACTAAACCTTTAATGAATTTAACATTGCCAGTTGTGGGAATGACTATGGATATGAAGGGTATTTTTTCCAAATTATAATCACCAAATTATTTTTTTCCAATGTCGATGACATTTTCAAGTTCTTTTGCTATTTCATGAACTTGATTTAAGTCTTTAGTTATTACTATTATTTTGCCAGAATTATAAATATTTATTTTACATTTCTTTCTAAGTGATAGCATTGAACCTGTGAATGCAAGAACCTCAATTGATAGTTCTTCGATATTTTTCACTATATCTTTCAAATTTAATTCTACTTTTTTTTTTGGTTTAAGAACATAAGATTTACAATTTTGGCAAGGTTTTTTTATTTCAAACACTTATTCCCAATATATTACTTCAATTTTCACAGTATATTCATTACTACCAGTTCTTTCATGATCAACAACAACACCCCACTCACCAAGTTCATGTATTTCGTCAAACCATGCTCTATCAGTACTATTGTAGTAATCTAATTCGATATAATTAACTTGTTCAATATTTCCATTGTCGTGAGTGTCATTTACGGCTACATATTCGCTATCACCATCATCAGGATTTCTAACTTGACTATGATTGTAAATGTATAAGTCTAAGTCTTTGGTATGCACTGAATTACTTTCATATTCAAGAGTCGCTTTAATGTATCTTGCAGGGATTCCATAAACTTGTAGTAAATGTTCTTGATTTCCGGAGTCAATATTTCTAGTTTCAGTATACTTATAATTTATTTTTAGTTCAACATCATCTGAATAACTAGCTTCATCACTTTCCCCCATTTCATTTGTTATTCTAACTTTAATGGTGTATATTCCTGAGTCAAATTCGTGTGAAATTTCATCTTCATTTGATTCTTCATCAACTTGAAATCCCTCACTGGAATCATAAGAAAAATCCCATTCATATTTAGTAATTCTGCTTTCTGAAATTGATTCTCCTGCAGAAAAAGTATACTTCACTTTTTCAGCGTTATTAGTTTCAGAATTCAATTCATCATTTGTAGTTACAATTGCGCGTATCTCGCTACTTTTCTTTTCAATTTTTACCTTAACAGTTGAAGAGGCAGTATTCTCACCATCAGTTACAGTTAAAGTAACGGTGTAGGTCCCCTCATTGTTGTACGAATGAGTGATTCTACCGTTGTTTGAGATATCACCTCTAACGCTTTCATCGTTACCGTCGTTTTTATCAAAATCCCAATAATATTCAAGTGTGTCTCCCTCAGGATCACTACTGTCTTTTCCTGTGAATGTGATTATTTCTTCAGGTTCAAAAGGTCCATTGCCGATAAAGTCAGCTACAGAAGAGGGGGCTTGGTTTGTACTTTCTTCATCTAAAAAGTCTAAGCATCCTGATGTAATCATTAGTCCCACAATAATTAGTGAAAGGTATTTCATATAACTAAATTTAATACCTATTATAAATGAATTGTGCAGAGAAATGTGGTGCAGGCGCCGGGATTTGAACCCAGGTTGAGGGGTTGGAAACCCCTAGTCATACCAGACTAGACCACGCCTGCTTAAATCTGAATTTTAAATTGTGAACCAGGACCACAGCCCTCAGGAACTTTAACATTTACTAATTGTCCGGACGGTGCTTTAATTTGAATTTGTTGCCCAGCCATCACTCCTTCAGGTACAGTTATTGTAAGAACTGTTGGTGTAGGTGGAGCCGCTGCAGGTGGGGCTTCAGGAGGTGCTGCTGCAGGTGGAGCTTGAGGAGGAGCCGCTGCAGGTGGAGCTTGAGGAGGAGCCGCTGCAGGTGGGGCTTCAGGAGGTGCTGCTGCAGGTGGAGCTTGAGGAGGTGCTGCAGCGGGTGGAGCCATAGGAGGAGGTGTCCCGGCACCTTCCATCCCGGCCCATTCATCACTGTAGTCTTCAGTACTCTCTCCAGAGCCTCCGAAGGCACCTTTTGATCTTTGATTAAGCATGAATGCTGCAGAACTTCCAAGTCCTATGATTAAAACAATGGAAACAATCCAAATAGGGTCAACAGGAAAGTCACTTTCCTCTCCCAATTCTTCAGTTTGAGGTCCACTAGAGTCTTGGGCAGTATTTACCCTAAAAATAATACTTTTTTCATCGTATTTTGAGCTATCTCCACCAGATTCAACACGTATTTTTAACGTAGCTTGGCCGCCTGTATCGGCTTTCGGTGCTTTAACACTAATAAAAAGATCTTTTTCAGCATTAGAGGCTAAACTAATTGGGTCTGGTGTTTCTAATAACCAGTCGTTTCCGCCAAGCTCCCATTCGGCGGAGACTATTATCAAGTCATTGACTTTTGCCAAGTTTTTAACTTTAATGTATGACGAAATAGGAACTAACTGTTCAGCATTTACATTTATTTCATTTGTTCCAGGTATCAATAGCTGCACATTGTAATTTCCTTCAACACGAACCTCCACTTCCATGGTGATTGATTCTCCTTTTCCTTGGTCGTCACTTGCAACAGCTTCAACTATTATTGTCACAACCTCACCAGCATCAGCTCCCGAAGAGATAGTTACTTGGAATCTTGCAGAATTAGTTTCTTGAAACCCATCGAGCGTTCCAGTTCCAGATGACTCGCTCCATCCATCTGGACGATTGCCTTCAGTACCTCTATACCAATCTTTTTTGCTTACTTCATAATTTACACTCTCAGACCATTTATTTACTAGTTTAAAGTTGAAAGAAACAGTAGCACCAGGCTCTCCGCTAATACTACTACTTGTTGTTGAGAATTCTAAGCCATAATGTACCCTAACTTGTGTAGTAAGACTCAATGAATCATCAATGCTGGCGTCATTTTGTGATGTAGCTACCAAAGTAACACTATCATCATCTCCGAAATCTACATCATTATCAGTAGTAACTGTTAAAATTACGATTTGACTAGAAAAAGCATCAATTGTAACTTGAGAATTTTCAAATTCTGTATCCCAATCGTTTCCACTTGCAGTTAGCGTAAAAGTGTCTAACTTATTTCCATCATTATTAACTTGAACTTCATAAGTAGTTTGGTTGTCTATATCAACTGATCCTATCGATTCTCCACCATTAGTTAACTCTAATGAAACTGCAGCTTTCTCATTTACAGTAAGAGACAAACTAATCTCCTCTAGTTCATCAGAATCTTTGTCTTTACATCTTATATTGATTAGATAATCACCATATACTGCATTTTCGGTAGCTTCAACTGACACAGTTATTCCATTTTTTATAGAGTTATCAGATACATCGACTTTAGGAATGGTATCTGATTTAGAAGTTAACGAAGTATCTCCGTTGTGACTCCACCAGACATCAATACCTGAACTTTGCAATTCGTCATCGTTTAATATTCTCATTTCAAATGACATTGGGTTATCAACTACATTTTCAATTTGAACTTTCATTTCAATGACGTTTTCTGGATCTACACTTGCTTCACCGCTTATGGGATCGTCGAAACCCAAGTCGAAATCTTCAGCATCTGCAGATACGTTAGGTGCCGTAACACCAATAAAACATAGAGTTGCGAATAGAATTAAATTTCTTATGTAGCTCATTGTGCTAAATCTTCTAACCGGCAGTTCATATAAATTTTATGCCGTTCAGGCAAAAGTATTACATTAGGTTTGTAAATATAATGTAGTGGACATAACAGATAATCATTTTCATTTAGACCCTAATGGACAAAAAGAAGAAGCAGTTAAATCTTTTTTGAAAGCTGGTGGAACTCGCTTAGTTTTAGTTCATAAACCGTATTCTCCTTGGAACAAGATTGAAGAATTTAAAAAACAAGTTCAAACTACATTAAAACTTTCAGATAAAGCAAGAGAAACTGGGGCTAAAGTCGCAGTAATTTCCTCGCCCCATCCGGTCCAATTGGTTAAGCTGTTAGAGTATTATAGTCCAGAAGAAGCTTCAGAAATATACCTTGACGCAGTCGATTTTTGTACTACTTTAGTCAACGAAAGAGTAACTGTAGGTCTGGGTGAACTTGGAAGACCTCACTTTGAAGTTGATCAAAAAACATGGGACCTGTGCAATCAAATTCTAAAGGAATCTTTGAAAAGGGCCAAGGAGGTTGATGCATCTGTAATTTTACACACAGAGACAGGAACTCCAGAAGTAATGGCTGATTTGGCAAGTATTTCGAATAAAGCTAATTTTCCGAAATCTAGATTAGTTAAACATTACGGAGGAATAGGATCTATTGAAAACAGCCATGGCATTACAGTTTCTCTTTTGGCATCTAATGAAAATATCGCTTTTGCCTCCAAGAATAATGTTTCACATATGCTAGAAACGGATTATCTAGACGATCCAAAAAGGCCAGGGGCAGTGTTAGGTCCAAAAACAGTACCTAGAAAATCTTTAAAATCGCTTCAGGAAGGAGTTATAAATGAAGAGCAATTTAGTAAAATACACACAGATATACCAAACTTCATCTACAAGGAATTTATTTAAACTTCAACTTTTTCGTCAGACTTTAGTTCCCATCCTATAGACAATCTCCATTGTCTACACCATGCTTCAATTACGTGTCTTTCATGATTTGTTCCTACAAATTCAGTTATTACTACATCTTTTCCTCTTTTGGACATTTTAAACGCTCCGGTCATTCTTGTGGAATTAAATATGACGTTGCAAGCCCCTAGTCCAAATTTTTGTTTTACATCTTCATTCAAATAATGAGCTAGTCTATCAGCTTGATTTAGAACAAAACTCCCTTGAAACAAGTGACCTTTCACTGAGTCAATGTCATCTTTTAGTAGCCAATACAAGGTTTCGCTTCCTTCTTTGAAAAAGCCTTTGACTAAAAAATCCTCTTCTTCAAGTTTAAACAGAATTTTTCTCAGCTCAGCCATGGGAATTTCACCCTTAAGAAGCATCCCTAAACCTTCTGCAGATACGATTCCAAAAGATTCAATTAGTCTTTTCACAACAACAAACCTAGCTTTTTCAGCCTCATAAAGCCTATTAACAGGAAGAGTGCGGTAATTTCCTCTTGTAGTTCTAACCAGATGTAATGATTGGTAAAGTCTTGCAAGAGATTGCTTAAATGAATCAGGATCCATCCCGCTTCTTCTGTAAAGCTCTTCACGCGGTAATCCTTTTGAATCGATTGCAAGGGCAAGTAATCTACGATCATCTGGATTCGGAGGTTCATTTCTTGCATCTCTGTACACTATAGCATCTTTAACGTTGCAGTATGTGGAGTAACCAGGAATCATAACTCCTTGTACTAATTCCATTTCATTTCCATAATCCTTAGGGTGGAAAAACCGACCTTGAACCCTTAGTGATAATTCGTACTCAGAGCGTATTCCGCCCATTTCTCTAAAAGCCTCATGCGCATTTCTGAATCTTCTTTCGGGATGTATTCTTTGTCTCCAAAGTAAGTAACCAGAGATATCTCTGTCTTGATATGATATGTCTAGAACGGGGCCTTTAATTAGCCAATCTCGAATTCGTTGATATCCACATTTTAAAAATTGTTCAATGATGTTTTGTTCTAAATCAGGTACTTTGGTTCCTTCGAATACTTTTATTCTAATAATGTTGCTGTGAAAATTCTCTTGATATTGCGAGAATTCATCCAATCCTTCTAAGAAATCTCTTATTGAAACATTTTCATTTAATACAATTTCCCTAACATCTAGTAAACCAGACATAGCCCAAGATTCAACATATCCAGATACCATACCCCCTTTAATGATTGGATTTGTCCATGCTTCACCATAGTTAGAGTACATTTCTCTTCTAATATGAGTTAGCATAGGATCTCTCCATGATATTACTCTCGTAATATTTTTCTCTTTAGTCTCTTTAATTTCACCTAGTTCTTCGCTTAGACAATAAGTAAAAAGCCTCGTAGCTCCAACTACAATGATTCTGGAAATAATATTATCGTCCTGCAACTGGTTAACAATATTTCTGGCTGAATCAAGTGGTAGACCACATTCTCTTCGTAATTCAGCAAAGGTCAAAGGACCGGAGCTTCTCAATACATCAATCATCAAATTTTTGACTGCATCTTCAGGAGGATCATATTCAGCCAGTATTCTGTATCTGTTATGAGTAGTCCACGGATTTCTGTGACGATTATATCTGTGAATTATCAAACCCTCTTCTAAACTTCTAAGAGCACCGTCTATGACCTCAGTTTTCATCTCCAGCTCCTTCGCTATTTCACTTTTCGTCATTGGTGGACTTCTTCTTAGCATATCAACAATTAGATTCTGAACTTTTCCTTTTACCTCTCTTTTGAATAAAGCTTGATACATTCCAATTTTATTTGCAGGAACATATCTTAGTCTCCCAGAGAAAAAGCGTCCTTGCAGTATAGCATCCGAGTCGCGCCATTCCCACCACTCGTCTAAATTAGGTTCTTTTAGCCGGTGAAATACTATTCTAGGAGATGAAACGTCAGTGTATTGGTCAAATAAAGCTTGCAATGAATCAAATTTTTTGAATAATTTTTGATCGATGTATTCACGTAATATCCCTTCAGGTACAACTTCTAACCCTCCATGCGATTGCGCTTCAAGATAAATTACATCTTCGGCTAAGAGATATTGTGGAACTTTTCTCCCTAATGCAAAATTCCCTCCTTGAACGACCCCTTGCTCCTCCAATTCGTACAAAGTTTGATTTACTATTTCTTCGGACAGATTCAATTCCATTGCCAATTCTTCAGAGGCCCTAGGCCCTACGAAACCAATGTGCTTTTTTATAATCCAGTCTAAAGATTTTTCATAGTTAAATGTCTTCTCAATATTTCGCTTTGAAAATGTCTCAACACCTTTAGATACTAGATAATTGGAATGTAATTCATCAGCTACTTTTTTATTTGTAATTTTGGTGCTATCGTTTACTTTTGATAATATCTTTTTTGCAGATGCACTTAATTTTTCATCTTTACTATAAGCTGCTTTGTAGTATGGAACTAGTTCTGGTAATGTGTACAAAGTTTCTTTGCTTCCTGTCCAAATAGACTCCACAGTTCCATTTTCAATTAAGTTTTTTGCTAAATCTTGGATTTCAGAAGAAGCTCGGTCGGACATTCGATACACCGATTTTTCTCTGTCATCAAGCAGGTATAATCCACCAATTTGTTTTATAGCTTCTAATAAACTTTCCTCGCTACCAATAATTGGCCTTTTCTCATTAAAATAACTTTCAACTAGTTCTTTTTCAAATCTAGGTTTGTCTCCACCGTCCTGCTCCAAAACCTTTCCGAGTACTTGCGAATGTAGTTCTCTGAGTAAAGCAGAGCGATCTTCCATTAGAACAATATCGCTAAGTCCTGAAAGTATTAGCCCATGAGCCAAAGGTGAAGGTATAGGAGAATAAGTTCTATAATTTATTTTCCGTTTTCCGCTCTTAACTTCATCAAGTACATTTTGAGCATTTTTCAAATCAAATGCATCGAAAAGGACTTCTCTGTATGCCTCTTCAAGCATAGGAAATGTATCTACCTCATTAATAGCTTCAAGTACCTGAGAAGTTCTTAGTTGTTGCCTTGGTAAAGATATTTCTCTTCCCTTGTAATTTCTCAAAACCATAAAAGATCTATTAGCACAATGGCGAAACCTTTGAGCAAAAATCTCAGTATTTTTGATAGCCTTTCTTAGAAGAGGTTCTAGATTTTCCGGCATTAGTCTCTCAGCAAGACCTTCAATCGCTAATCTAGTTGGAAATGTCAATAGAAATGCATCATCACTAAGAGAGATCCTAACACTACTTCCAATTTCTTTACCTAACTCGAATGCAAAGGCTCGTGACAGTGCATCGTTTACCCTTCTTCCAAATGGGAAATGAAAAATTGCTCCGTTACGTCCTCTATTATCTATGTATCCTTCAACCAGTAATTTTCTATCAGACGGAATGAATCCACAAAGTTTTCGCTGTTCATCGAGATGAGAAATTACAGTTCTTGCCGCACCTTTATCTAATTTGTAGACATCATTTAACCATTCCTCAATGTCTTTATCTTTATTTTCTAATTTTTCTTCAATATCATTTCTAAACTTACCTACAGACTCCGATAAGTCAAAAGATCGAGGCAGCATTTCACCAGACCAAGATGGAACAGTTGGTTTTCTACCCAAACCATCTTTGACAACAACAGTCGATCTATCAGATTCGATATATTGATAAGTCCTTCCGCCCAGAACAAAAATATCATTTTTGGATAAATTCTCAACAAATTTTTCAGACAAGTTTCCTAACTGTATGCCTCTTCCTTCTAAAACAACAGCATAGTTTATTTCTTGAGGTATTGTTCCAATATTCATATTATAAATTTGTCGTGATCCTCTCTTGATTCCAATCTCTTTTTTATTTTTATCATACCATATTTTAGGATAAACACCGTGTTTTTCAAGCGCATCTCCACCGAGAAAATCAAGTATGTCTAAAAATTCGCTTTTCGATAAGTTTCGATACGGGTAAGCAGATGAAACTAATTTGAACATTTCATCAACATTCCACTGTTTATCTAAAGACATTCCGATTATAGATTGGGCAAGGACGTCGGTAGCTTTCTCAGGTATAGAAACACGGTCAATTTCGCCTTCATACGCGGACTTAACTAACACAGCACATTCAATCAAATCGTCTGAGTCAAAAACCACTAATCTACCCTTTGAAATAGCTCTTAATGCGTGACCAGCTCTTCCTATCCTTTGTAATCCTTTAGCTATTGATTTAGGTGATCCTATTTGGACTACTAAATCAACATACCCAATATCTATTCCTAATTCCAAGCTTGTGGAGGAAATAACAACATCCATTTCACCAGCCTTCAATTTTTTTTCAACATCAAATCTCATTTCTTTGGAGAGAGAACCATGGTGGGCAGCCAACTTTTCGATACCTCTTTCCTTAAGCTGCATAGCTATAGATTCAGTTCCGGCTCTAGTATTTGTGAAAATTAAGGTAGTTCTATGATCTTTAACTAAATCAACTAACATATCATACATTTTACTATTGATAATTTCAGTTGAATGCAATGTAAGATCATCAACAGGGCAGAGAACTTTAAGATCTAGGTGTTTTCTTTCTTTAACATCTACAATATTTACCGGTCTTGGTTTATTATTCTCGTAACCGCCTAAAAATCCAGCTATATCCTCAATAGGTGCTTGCGTAGCTGAAAGTCCAATTCTTACAGGCTCCTCATCAATTATTTCAGCTAACCTTTCTACAGATAATGAGAGATGCGTACCTCGTTTATTATTTGCTAAATCATGTATTTCGTCTAAAATAAGGTATCTAGTCTTTCTAAAATGATCCCTGAATTTTTTTGAGGATAGCAATAGTCCTAAACTTTCTGGAGTTGTAATTAAGATATGAGGAGGTTTTCGTACCATCCTTGCCCTTTCTTTAAGAGAAGTATCTCCAGATCTCACAGCGACTTTTATCTCAGGGACATCCATCTCAAGTTTTTTAGCTAGCGACATCATCTCATCTAGAGGTTGTCTAAGATTTCTATCTATATCATTTGCAAGTGCTTTTAACGGAGAAATGTAGATTGCGTGGACTCCTTCTTCGAAATTTCCTTTTCGATATTTTTTGAAAAAATCATTTAAAATACTTAGAAAAGCAGTTAAGGTTTTACCAGAACCTGTAGGGCTTGAAACTAAGACATTTTCTTTATTTTTGATCAAAGGAACTGCCATAGCTTGAGGAGGAGTTAAATCATTAAATCTTTCATTAAACCATTTTCTTACAAGAGGTTCAAAACTTTTGAGTATTTCACTCTTACTTCTTCTTTCTTTAATGTATTTTACCATGTTTTTTATTTCAAGATTTGCATGACAATAGCACGGGGGGTAATAATCTTTGGGTAGATTCTAAACACGGATTTATGATAAACTCTTTTTAGGACATCCTTTAGTCTAAATTCGAGCCATCGTGGCTAAGGGGTATAGCGGTGCCTTGGTAAGGCGCAGGTCGTGGGTTCGATTCCCACCGATGGCTCCATTAATGCATATAATATGCAGAATGTCCTTTAGCCCACTTATGGATGTTAACCCTTTCAACTAAGTCAAAGTATTTTTTTAGTCTTTCTCCAGTTTCTTCAAAAATATTTTTCTCTTTACTTGCAATTGACTGAGTTTTGAGCATCAAATATCCATGTTTGGGTTTGAAATATTCACAATTTCTGAGAAAAATATCAACTTGGTCTCTTTGTGCGATATCTTGGTAAATGATTTCAGGATTATTTGCTTGGATTCTGTATTTTTCAGGGAAATGAGCGTCAAACAGACAAGGAATAATATTTTTCTTCTGTTTAGCTATTGGCATCAGTTCTGCCATTGCTACAGATGAAATTTCAACTGCGGTTATAGTGTTAGTTTTACAGATTTCAGACAGATAACTTATAGTATTTCCCTCTGCAGAACCTAAATACAGAATTTTACTATTTTCCTGAAAAGGCCAATTTTCGCCACCTGCAAGAACGTAAGCAGATAGCTTGGAGTGAAAAGGATTCCAATTCTCCCATTTATTCTGTTTTTTGATTTGTAGTAGGCTTCCTCGTCTTCTAAGATAGCTCGGTAATTTCATCAACTTAAGCCCTGTTTTTGGGCTTCAATTGCTTCACTAATTCCAGGATCTGCAACACCAGTCCACGCTTCTGCACCTATTATATTTGTAGAATCCATTCCTTCTATCCACAATTCTAGTCCTTCAAAAGTACTTCGGTTTCCGTCAGGAATGCTCATTTTGTATTTTGTAGACTCTGTAGTTGGTAGCCCAACGGACCAGATTACCTGATTTCCGCTACGTTTTCCTGGTCTAGGTTCAGCCTTTTTGATTGAGTGCCCAGGTACTTCTGCTCGAAGTTTAAAGTTCGCAGATCTTAACCTATAGTTTGTTATTTGAATTTCTATATTAATTCCTTCCTTATTGAATTCAATATTTTCTTCAATCCAGACAACATCCATAATTGCAGCTACTACTTTGTCTAAATTTGGTACTGGTTTACCAACCACACTAGATGTTTTTTCAGCAATGGCAGGAAGTACTTTTTGCACTAAATCAAATTTTTCGCTTACCTTAGCCCTTTTTTTCTGCTTTTTGAGATGCCTAGCTAGCGTTTTTGCATTATTTCTAAGAGCCAAGACAATTTCTTTTTTAATTTCAGTGATATCAGCTATAGCTTCCTTCGCTTCCGATGTAAATGGAATATTTGTGGACGCAACGTGAATTAAAATAATCGCTGGACCACTAGGAGTTCCCTTTCCTCCTTTCTGCTCAAGGCCATATAGCCTCCAATTGATACTTTGTATTGCCTTGGTAATTGCACAACCTCCTGCTTGATAAAGCAGGGGCACCCTATTCGCAAATCTGAGCATTTGTACGGGTTGATCTTTTGGCAAGTTTCCACCATAAACCATTCCCACTTCAACTAAAAAGGGAGTCCCAGAGAAAACAGATGGTGTTCGACTTATTGGTAGTGTGTAAAAATCAGGCCTATATTCCTCTAATACTTGTTTTAATCCCATTTTTATTAATTTAGGTCCAATGGGAACTAAAATTCCACTTGTAGGAGTCCTGATACTTGTTTTTTTAAAAGATTCGATTAGAGCTTTAGCTTCTATTCGAGTTAAATCTTGAGGCCTTACTATATTTGATATTCTTGACTTTCTCAAAACATCGTTGATACTTTTGGTCCCCATTGAGGAGAAATCCTTGCGGAGGAACTTTGCCATTTGGTGCTCTTGGCTGTGTTGAGCCATTCGCATTAATTGTCCGAGTTCAACTCCATGTGGGTGTGGCTTAACTCCTTCAGTGGGTAACTTTGGTAATTTTGAAATTGCTCTATCGAATGTAAAAGTTTTTTCGTCAGGATTAACGAAAATAACTTTTGCGTGTGGATTGACAATTGCTGTAGATTTAATATATTCAAGAACAGAAGGTCTAGCTTCTCTATACCTGCCTTTAATAGAAAATGAAACTTTAGTGCCGTGTTCCTTCTCAGGGATTATACCATCTTCATTAGGCTCTTTCAGTTCATCTTTCCAAATAAAATCCTCTTTTCTTTCTACATTTCCTCGATTATTCCGAGTATCTAATTTCATGGTTATTTTTGTAGCTAAATGTTCTTTTGAAATTCTGGTACAGATTACGGCAGAACGACCCGTTGTGAGCTGACCGTACATAATTGCTGCAGATATTCCAATTCCCTGTTGACCGCGTGATTGTTTACCACTACCAAATCTTGACCCGTACAGAAGTCTTCCGAAAACGTTAGGCACATTTTCCTCTATTATTCCTGGTCCGTTGTCCTCGATCGAAATACTTAATTCATCTTTTCCTTGATTCCCTATTTTTATAATCAGATCAGGAAGTATTCCAGCCTGTTCACAAGCATCTAAGCTATTGTCTACGCCTTCTTTAACGGCCGTTATCAGGGAATGTGTAGGATTGTCAAATCCCAATATATGTCTATTTTGCTCAAAGAATTCCGAGACAGGAATGTCTCTTTGCTCCTTAGCCATCTGATGAGCTTTAGTTTTCTTAGCAATTTTATTTCGGGTACTTGTTTTTTTTATTTCTTTTTTTTCAGCCTTAGGTTTCTTTTCAGTTTTTACTTTTTCAATTTCTTTGCCCTTTTTTGCAGGCTCTTTTTCTTCAGTTTCAAAAGTAAAGGTCATTTGACCCATCACACGCTATAAAGACCAATAATTAAATTAGACGCCTGTTCAATAGTAGTTTATTTTGCATCTTCTTGATTTTGGAAGTTGATTTTTCATAGCTTTTTCATTCCAATGTGCGCAACCAATTACAATATTCTTAAATCGTACTGCTATGAAACCAGGTTCTAAGTTATGTGATTCTTTATCAACCTTAATATCATTTCCTTTGCAATATTCCAGTAGATTGATGTAATCAATATCTAAGTAATTTTTACTAACCTTAGATCCAAATAGTTGTAGAAAATTAGTGGTGGGTTTTGGAGTTTTATCTAGTCTAAAAATACATAATCCTGAACTTTCGGGGTTAAATCTCAATCCCACTAGTTCTTTAGCTAAATAGATTTTATTCTTACTGCCTTCATATAATTGATACCCACTGAATATATTTTTGTTTATGCCAAATCTCTTTTCACAATATTCAAATAATAGGTTTATCTTGTTTTTTTCTAGAGCTTTTAACATTTTTCAATCCTCGCCAAAAAGAATCCGTCGGTATCATTATGGTGGGGCCATACTCTTACACACTTTTGCACTTCCTTATCAAATGTTTCTTCATTCCATTTTGAAATTCCTTTTCCTACTTTCAAATTTTTGATATCGATTTTCTTCAATTTAACAGAATGTTTTCCTAATATATAGTCAATAACTTTCTCGTTTTCTTCGGGTGCAAATGTGCATGTTGAATAAAGAATTTGATTTCCTTTTTCAGCCATCTCGCACGTCCGGTCTAGAATATTCTTTTGAATGTATGAAAATCGTTCATAGTCCTTTTCTTTTAAATTTTTCTTTATTGTATTTTTTTTTCTTATAGTGCCTTCAGAGCTACATGGTGCATCTACAAAGAAGATGTCAGCTTTGGTGTTTGGATAAGACCTAAAGTCACGAAGAGTTACAGTGGTGTTTGTTATGCCTAGTCTATCTAAATTTCCACGCAATGCTTTTAGTCGTGAATGTTTGTTATCATTAGCTATGATATTACCTCTGTTTTGCATCATTTCAGCAATTTGAGTTGTCTTAGATCCCGGTGCAGCGCAGCTGTCAATAATTTTTCTATATTCTCCTATGTCAGGAATGGCTAACGCTGGCATCATTGATGTTAGTTCTTGTATGTAAATTTGACCAGTAAAGTGTTCGATACTGCTTCCAAGATTGTCTAGTTTAGTTACGAACCCATTATCATACCAATCAGTATGCTTTATTGAATCATCATAATCTTTCAAATTCAACAATATTTCTTCCTTGTCACCTTTTAATGAATTTATTCTAAATGATTGTTTTAATGGTTCATTTATTTTTTCTCTAAACTTTTCCAAATTACTAGTTAAATTTGAATAGCGTTCAAAAATTCTATCCTGTAGCGTAGTTTTTTCCTTTTCAATCATGCCCTTAGAACATCGGCCTTCGGGTTTTTCACACCAGCCATTACATTTCTGGTATCTATGATTAGTCTTGCATATTTACCTACCATTTCATAATCAACGTTTGAATGGTCTGTTGTAATTACAACTGCATCTGCTTTTCTTAAGCTCTCTTTGTTTAATTCAACAAATTTTAGTTCTTTAGCATCATTTATATTAGGATCATGATAAGAAATATTGGCACCTTTAAACCTTAAAAGTTCAGCTATTTTTAGAGCCGGAGATTCTCTCATATCATCTATGTCTTTTTTATAAGCTAATCCTAACATTAGTATGTTACTTTTTCTTATACTTTTGGAATGATCGTTTAGAGCTTTTCCGATACGATGCGCGACATTTTCAGTCATTTTTCTATTGACTTCACCAGCCAGTTCAATGAATTTAGCTTCGGTATTGAATTCTTTAGCTTTCCAAGATAAATAAAACGGATCAATTGGAATACAATGTCCTCCCATTCCAGGACCTGGATAAAATGGCATAAACCCGAACGGCTTGCTGTTTGCAGCTTCAATAACTTCCCAGATATTAATATTCATTCTTTCGAATACCAGTTTCAACTCATTAACCATCGCTATGTTGACAGCACGAAAAATATTTTCCATTAATTTCGTTGCTTCAGCAGTTTCAGGAGAACTAACTTTAACTGTTTCACTTATTATTTGCGAATAAAGAGTATCGGCAACACTTAGACATTTATCTGTTAAACCACCTATAACCTTGGGTATTTTGGAAACTGAAAAATCTTTATTTCCAGGATCTTCGCGCTCGGGAGAGTATGCGAGAAAGAAATCTTTGCTTGCAACTAATCCAGATTCTTCTAAAATAGGTTTGATGATTTCTTTAGTAGTTCCTGGATATGTAGTAGACTCTAATATCACAAGTTGGCCTTTTCTGAGATTTTTGGAAATAGTTTTTGTGGCACTTTTCACATATGACATGTCAGGCTGCTCATAGATATCAAGCGGTGTTGGAACACACATTAGAATACAATCAGTATGTTTTAATTCTTCGAAATCTGATGTTGCCTTACATCCATTTTTAACAAATTTAGTCATCTTTTTTGAAGAAATATGTTTCATAATTTGTTTTCCGGAATTTATATTTTTTATTTTTTCAGCGTCAGTATCAAATCCAACTACTTCTAATCCTCTTTCGGCAAATTCAATTCCAAGAGGCACTCCCACATACCCCATCCCCACGATTCCAACTTTTGCCTTTTTATTTTTTATTTTAGCAATTAATTCTAGATCTATCATAATTTGGAAATCCATCCGTACTTGTCTTCGCTCTTTCCAAACTGTATTCCTGTCAAGATATCATACAATTCTTTTGTTATTTTGCCGACTTCACCATCCGAGAAATTATAATCTTCTTCATTATAGCTTATAGATCCTATGGGTGATATAATTGCTGCAGTTCCGGCACAGAAAATTTCATCAGCATCCAGTACTTCACTTATGCTTATTCTTCGTTCCTCAACTTGCATCCCAAGCATTTCCTTAGCTAAATAAAGAACAGAATCTCTGGTAATTCCCGGTAATATTGATCCCGTCAGTTCAGGCGTAACTAATTTGTTCTCAAAAATAGCAAAAAAGTTTGCAGCTCCAACTTCCTCAATATATTTTTCTTCTGCAGCATCTAAATAAACAACTTCAGCATATCCTTTCTTTTTAGCTAGTCCGCTTGGAAGCATCCCTGGAACATAATTCCCAACAGCTTTTACACCTCCGGTTCCCTTTAAAGGAGCTCTATGATAATCGTTTGTTACAATTAATTTAATTGGAGTTAAACCTCCCTTGAAATAAGGCCCTACAGGCGAGCAATATACCATAAAAACATAGTCAGATGATGGGGCAACTCCTAAACCTTCCCCTGAGCCAAAAATTATCGGTCTAACATACAATGCACCTTTTTCAGTATTTGGAATATAATCAACATTATCCTTAACTACACTTTTTACGCCATCCAAAAACACATCCTTAGAAATTTCAGGCATTGACAGTCTAACACAACCATTAGCTGCTCTTTTTGCATTTTCTTCAGGACGGAACATAATAATTTCATCATTATCTGTTCTGTATGCCTTCATTCCTTCAAAAAGTCCCTGTCCGTAGTTCAATATTGTTGCGGCCGGTGAGATTTTAAATTCATTAAAAGGTATCAGCTTACCTTTTTTCCATTTTTCATTAATCTTACATTTTGAAACGTACATAGATTTTGTTTCGGTGAAAGAGAATGTTAGATTGTCGTAGTCAATCTCGTCTGGTTTCATTTGTGATTCTCCATAAATATTTGTAGTTTCCTTTCTAAAGTTGACATCTGTTCAAGCTCTATAAAAGAGATGCATACCCTCAGTCCTTCATGACGTGTTGAACCAGTTGACTTCAAAGTAATAGTTGATATGCCATATCTCAATAATTCTAGCATTAGATCATTACCATCGTACCCTGGATAAGACATAGTTAGATAGAATCCATTTCCTACAGGCTCATCCATGTCTTTCTTGTAAACTTGTTGAAATCCATACTTTAAGAATATTTCTTTTACTTTGTCAGCTCTCTTACCATACTCACTAGTAATTTTAACGAAATTAAATTCACCATTGGCCGAAGCCTCTAACATTCTTGCTAATGCATATTGCGCAGTATGGCTTGTGCCTGATGTTGTGACATATAATCCACCCAAAGAGAAAGCATGTCCAAACTGTTCTCTGTCACAGAATGTTTTTAAATTGGTATATTTCTTTTCATTAATGTGTGGAGAAATAACAGCTATGCCACACCTTGGACCAGGGAAAGAAAAGGCTTTAGAGGCTGATATTAGCGTAACCCAATTCTCTCCATAATTTCCTATAGTAGGAATAAAAGGTTCAGAAAATGGAATTGAATAATCCTTTCTAAAATCCATGCCTATGTAAGCCAAGTCTTCTATAGCTAATATCTCATTTTCATCACAAATTTTGGCTATATTTTCTAGTTCAAAATCATTCAGGCAAGACCAACTCGGGTTGTTTGGAGAAGACCAAAGTATGCCTCCGATTTTACCATTACTAACATGTTTTTTTATTTCCTCAATTAACTCACTACCTCTATAATCATACAAATCTATGCCAATTGCCTCTAATCCCAAAAATTTTGCTTGATATCGAGTTACCGGAAATGTAGGGTCTAGATAGATTATTGTCTTCTTTCCCTCAATCATATTTCCTGCAAGGGCTTGTGAGATATATCCGCCTTGAAGTGATCCGCATGTAGGAATTACGTGTTTACTTTCAATATCTACGTTTAAGAAAGCTTTAACAAATTTTTTTGCAGCATTTTTTAATTCCGGAATTCCATCAAAAGGAGGATAAAACCCTTGCAATCCTTTGTCTATTGCTTCTTTTTCAGCAATTTTAGCAATGTTAGGCGTTGGAATGTTTGGAATTCCCATCTCCATTCTAACAAATTCTATGTTATGTTTTTCATTAATTATTGTAGCTAATCTATTAGTCTCTCGGATGGATAAATTTTCAGAGTTAAAGCCAGTTTCATTAAATATTTCTTCTAAATGATGTTTTTTTAGAGGAATATTTTCAGACAATTTTTTTCACCTACTGACATTTAAGCCACCCCTTTCAAAAAGCTTTACATAATTTTTATAAATAGCTTATTAAATAATATAATAGATTAATATGATGCCTGTCGAGTTGAATGGAAATTTGCTTAAAGAGTTAAGAGGCCGAACATGTAGAATTTTGGCGGACGAAGGGTGGACACAGTCCAATTTGGGAAATGCTTTAGGTGTAAGCCAGGTTATGGCAGGCAATTATTTGCATACCTTACCCAAAAGGTATAGTGAGCCTACTGAGAGTAATTTGCAAGAAGCCTCAGTATCATTAGCAGACATAATAAGGTCAGATCAGTCAGCTAAATGGTCACTGAGTATATCGGTTAACGATCAAGTTATAACTATTAACTTTCCTTCCAAGGACAACAAAGAAAAGATATTAGAAAAGCTTAGTAAAATGAGAAGACGTCTAGAATCTCAGATTTCTTTATTATCTCCTCAAGTTCGAGTTAATATTGCTATTTCTTCGATTGACGCCAAAGGAGTTTCAGATATCGCGGCATTTCCTGGAAGATTAACTCCTATTGGAGGTAAGGCCCGCCCACTATCCTCTCCTAGATTCGGAGCTTCTAATCACTTAGCAGATTTACTCCTAGAAATGAGAAAATATAATTCTGGTTTATCAACTATCATTAACTTAAGATGGGATCCTATTATTTCAGAGAGCTTAGATAGACTAGGATTTGAACTGGTTAAATTGAAGAGAGACAAGGAAGATTTACAGATTAATTCAAGAATTACTGATC